>ENA-ORLY01001275-ORLY01001275.1-human-gut-metagenome-genome-assembly--contig:-NODE-1275-length-30933-cov-3.049618_pt1 | contig 30933 bp, 25 predicted proteins | sample MGYA00243071_ERZ508832 | MGnify/ENA primary metagenome ERZ508832 (study PRJEB26277, sample SAMN04329777) | human gut metagenome | biome: human-associated habitat | host: Homo sapiens | place: USA... | reverse complement strand
AAAATTCGACATCATTGTCCGATAATTGCAAAAAGTTTCTTGGCTTTCATCCCACGGTTAAAACCGTGGGCTTTCCCACCCGACTTTTGTAAATTTCAGAATTTACCGCCACCTGAAATGCCTGATTTCCAGGATTGACAAACATGCCCATACTTTCTCATTCCTTTCTGTTAATTTGGTTTCACCATAACCCGACATTTTTTATGATAAAATGCAATTCCATATTTCAAGATTTTCCGATAACCTTTGTTACACAGCTCCTGCACATAGTTTTTATCCTCGATTTGCTGTAACGCTCCACGGCAGTCTGTATCAAGGTTCTTTTCATCGCTACTATATTTTAGCTCAATCACAACTCCAATCTCATTCTCTGGTTCTGTTGTCTCTATAAGAATATCGCTAAAGCCATCGCCGGACTCTCGATTGGATAAAATCTCCCAGTCTCGCCTGTATCCTAAAATTCCAATCATCAATCCATGATAGAAATTTTCGTGAAGCGATCTGGCAAAATTATCGCGAATGCTAATCGTTTTTTCCATGTACTCAGTCAGTAGCTGTTCAACAGCCGCTTCATTTGCCGATACGATTGCATTGCAAAAGTCTTCAAGCAACTTGCCGTTTTGGGCAACCTCCTTGCGAAACAAGGTTAACACACGCTCAATGATAATATTGCAAATCTCTCGATTGGGAACTGCAAGGCGGTAATATCCATTTCCGATATAACCGCGCTGCGTCAGATAGCCTGTCATAAAAAGTGTACTCCACAGATTGTCGATACTTGAATACAATTCCTTATACGTTATCATTTCATCTACCTTTTGTGTGATAAACTCGCCGTTTACCAACCGTTCCAACTCACCTTTTGTCAACATTCCGGGATCATTGATACTGTCGATGAAATGATTGATCACATCATTTCCACTTGTATTCATCCAATAATTTTTCGGCTCTGCATTTGGATTGCTGCGATGGTCATCGCAATAATTCACAACATCCCACGGACAATAGACATCCGCATTACCAAAGCGATAGCCATCGTACCATTCCCTTACCTGATTAAAATGACGATCCAATCCATAATATTTTAGCATTGATTTCACTTCTTCATTTGTAAAGCCAAATGTCTCATCAAACTCAACATCGGTAATTGAATACACCTTAAAATTATTTAAGCCCGTGAAAATACTTTCCTTTGCAATACGCAAACACCCCGTCAGCACAGCAAAAGCAAGACTCTCATTCGTCTTTAATACATTTCCAAAAATATTCCGAATCAAAAGAACCATCTCGTCATAAAAGCCATTTTCATATGCCTTTGCTAACGGCACATCGTACTCATCAATCAATATAACCACTTTTCGATTAAAATGTTTTTCAAGAAGCTTTGTCAACCATAACATACTTGAACTCATAATTTTCATATTCATATCATCATCAAGCAGCTTACAAAATCTTTCTTTTTCATAATCGGTCAACCTACCGCTATTCTGCAAAAATTGAAAGCTCGCTGCACTCTGATTTATAATCTCTACGAGTTGGACAACTGCCTCTTGATAAGATACTGCATCCACACCTTTTAAACTAATTGCAATCACAGGATACTTTCCCATATATCGCTCACACAGCGCCGCATTTTTTGAAATATGAAGCCCTTCAAATAAAGAGGGATCCGTTCCTATTTCAAAAAATCGTTTTAACATACTCATGTTTAATGATTTTCCAAAGCGGCGCGGCCTGGTAAACAAGGTTACTTTGCTTCTCTTTTCAAGAACTTGCTCAATCAATGCCGTTTTATCAACATAATAATAGCATTCCTCTCGAATCTCTTTAAAATCTTCGATTCCAATCGGAAGCATGAATTGATTTTCCATAATCCCTCCTTCTACTTTCTGCTTTCTGCTTTCTGAAAAGCGATGTCATCTCAAAAGTTCACACTGTTGTTTTTTGTTTGTATACTTATATGTTACCTCAAGTCAAGTAATTATGCAAGCACTTTTTGTAAAAGAAAAAGCGCTGCTCTTTGCAGCGCCCCTTCCATTTTTCTCAGGAAACTTCTTTTTCTGCCATCAGTTCCATGATAAGCTTATCTTTTAATAAGAAACGATACATGAGAAAGATAACTGCAAGCACTGCGATCGCGCAGATCACGACCACCCACACAGTCTCATTATAAAAAAGTTTCCATTCCAGATTTACCACAACAGCGCCATAATTGCCGATGCTTGCGCGCCTATACGCCCGAATTCCCTCTATGACTGCTGACACCGCACATGCAAGCAGCGCCATCACTGCATATCGCATTGCAAGAATCTCCTGCGTTTCCTTTGGACTGATGCCACACAGCCCCCAAACGCCAATTGCATACTTACTGTTTTGGATTTCAAGAAGCGAAATAATTCCAAGCGAACATATTGTAATCAGCACAATAAGCACACAAAGAATTCTTTGATGCTGTGTGTATTCATCATTTTCCTGCTGAATCTTTCGTGTCATGTCCGCCACGGATTCGCACCAACCATGATATTTATAGCGATCTAGCACATTTAAAATCTGATTTTCCACCTCATCCGGCGAAGAACCATCCTCAATCTGAAAATACATACTCTCTCGGAAATTGTTGTAGGAACCGCTGTAATACTCAGGCGATGTACCAACCATAAGCGTCCAATCCAGATTGATACAGCCACCAGACCCCTTATGAGCACCGTTTATCAAATACCGACTTCCTGATGCCAAAATTCCAACCACACAGTACGTCTTATTTTCATGATGAAGAAGATCTCCCTCATGAAGCAGCTCCCGAAACTGATATCCTACAATCACAGGGATATTCCCATCTGCGTCCTCCTGTGGAATCGCAATGTCACTTCCATCAATCATGCGAATTTTGCAAAAATCCCACGCGTCTCCGTAAATCCACATCGTGCGCGCATAACCTGCCTGCAAAAATTCATCGCTCTCACGGCTTCCATGTGCTCTCGCATAAGACAAATACGATTCCTGCTGAAACTCCTCAAAATTTAATCCATTATATTGATATGTGCCAAACCAGGAAACGCCATCTAACGCACGCAGTTCATCCATCATTGTACCGATAACCGTATTATCCAGCTCATAATCCTGCGTAAGGAAACGCGTGCATTCCAAATATTGCATTTTGTCTGCATCAAAATTTTGTATTTTTTGATATTCCGCTATCCATCGCCCACTGTTTCTGTATTCCGTCCACATTCGCCCAAACAGAGAAAAGCAGATCAGACCAATCCAAAATAAAATCACCGAGACAAGCAATTTTTTTCTTGCCATCCGAAGTGCAATTGCCATCTTATTTCGTATTTTCATAAGCCCATTCCTCCCTTTCCAGAAAGAATTTTTACCGGATGACTTCTCGCTACAACAAAAACTGGCACTGCCGTCTCCACAAGAAGCACACTGCAAAAATAGACTGCTCCAATCCATATCGTTTTCCACACATCACTTGCCGCCATCGGCAAGATGCTTCTTTGCATATTCAAACTGAACACAACATGAACCACAAAATACAGACAGAAGGATGCCATCAGCTCCACCAGATTTTCCACAAACACAAGAAGCGCAATCGTACGTATCTCTTGCCCCAAAATTTTACGGACTGCAAGCTCCGGCATTCTGTTTTTCACACGATATGCCGCAATCAGTAGAATCAATAACAGACAAAGCAAATACAAACCAACCTGATACGAAAGATCCGATAAATTCGCCTGTTGATTGATCTGCGGATAGGTGATTGCCGACACCTGCACCTTCGCCTTGGCATCGTATCCTACGATCTGCTCATACAGCGATTGCAGCACAGGCTGAAGCGACACCGAGTTACTTCGCACATTCAGCGTTATGTTTCCATTTTCCATAATTCGACTTTTCTGTGCTTCGCTTAACGAATCATACGGCACCACAATTCGATAATTTTGAAAGTCAGAACCTGTATTGCCGATAATTCCTGTTACTCCATATTCTCTGTTTTCCAGCTCCAGATAGCGTGTGCCATCTGCATCTTTTCTAATAAAATCACCGTAAATTTTACCAACAGCCGCCGTCTGTCCACACTCAGGAAGTGTTCCTTCCAGCAATGAAAATGGAAGTTCTTCCTTTGCTACAACAGAAACATATAGCATCGGCTGAATATCCGCTTGCGAAAGAAACGAATAAAATGGCTGAATCAAAATACTCACACCATCCTCTACCGCAAGGTGCGGCAGCCATTCCCATATCGCTGCATCATCCGACTTGATCTTAATACTCGCTTCCTCATTTGCCATAAACGATGCATAGTCACGCTCATACTGGGATGCCCGATTCAATTCCCCTGTGACATCAAACAAAATAAACTGCAAAATCATACAGGCAAACAGCATAACCGCGGTGATAATCTTATGCCTCCTGCATCGCCTGAGAATTCCTCTTATGATTCGTATCATCTGTGTCATCCGCATTCTCCCCTTCCTCATAAAGAATTCCATCACGAATCAGCACAATTCGGTCTGCATACTCTGCAATCTCCCTTTCATGTGTGATCAGCACAATCGTCTTTCCTTCCCGATGAAGTTCCTGAATCATCGCCATCAATGCATGAGAATTCTCCGAATCGAGTGCTCCCGTCGGCTCATCTGCTAAAAAAATCGGTGTATCTGCTGTAAATGCACGCGCAATCGCTGCCCGCTGCTTCTGTCCTCCAGAGCATTGTGACGGATATTTCGATGCAATCTCTTCGATCTTCAATTTCTTTAAAATCGCCTCTGCCCTTTTGTGGCGCTCCCGCCTCGGGACATTCTGAATTTCAAGAGGAAATTCAATATTCTCTTGTATCGTATAATCTTCCATCAACGCAAAATCCTGAAAAACATAGCTGATATACTTCTTGCGATACTTGTGCAACTCTCTTTCCTTTTTTCCGTACAATTCCTGTCCATCCAACAAAAACGAACCTTCCGTAAGACCATCCAGACATCCAATGATATGAAGCAATGTCGATTTTCCTGATCCAGACGGTCCCATTACTGCAACAAACTCACCACGTGCGACCTGAAAATTGACTCCATTTAAGGCTCTTGTCTGTGCCGTTCCCTGCCCATAAATTTTTACTGCATTTTTTAACTGTATCATATTCTACCTCATCCGTATTACAAATTTTATCTTTGAGAAAAACGATATCAGTCAGTCATCCTAACTAATACCGTTTTTCTCTTATATTATTCCGTTGCTTCTCTCTCCACCGCTGCCAAAATCATTACTGAATAAAACAGCTTTTCCTTATCCTCTTCCTTCGTATGATCGGTTAAAACACCAATCACACTTTCCGGCATTTCATCTATATCCAAAAAGATCTGATTCGACTCGGTGACATTTTCCTGCTCCCACAAAATAGTACCTTCTCCATCCTCCACACTCAAATCAAAGGCACCGCCTGCCACAGTCATCATAATATAAATCCGTCCCTGATACCCTGCTGTCACTTGCTGTCCCGAGCCTCGCATCTCATGTGCGCCAAGTCCATAAAACTTTTCGCCTTTGCATAGATTCAAATCCTGAAAAAACACAGAATAGCCATCCCTTGCCATTACGCTCTCAATCGCCGCTGATGCCCAATTGGTATAGTCATTTGAATCGAATTTGGATTCATCTTTCAAATTTGGATATGCAAGTGGCTTGTTCCACTGGCAGCTTTTGCTCTGTACGAGTGATTCATAATACCCTTTTTCTGCAGTCTCTTCTACATTCTCATTTGCAGCCTCATTTACTTCACCACTCTGCTCACTCTGATAAGAAAACGTATAATCTTTCACTGTTTTCTTTATATCTAAAGATGATTTATTGCATCCTATAAGCAGAGTACACAAGCAACTAATTAATAAAACAAAAATTTTTCTTCGTTTCATCTTATTTATTAATATACATATCAAAAGAATGAAGGACAAGATAATCTTCTATTCTTAGTCTTACTGTACAGTTTTTCCAATTTGCCGCCGTACACGCTACATAATTCGAGTACCCATCTATTCCAAAACTCCATTCGCTTCCTCTAATAACTGTTGGATTTCCAGGTCCAGCGTATACTACTTCATGAACGTCTACTGCAAAACCACTTCCTATAATATATGCACATCCAGTTCTAAATGATGTAGTTCCACCTTCCAACCATACATCTGCTCTTTTCTCTCCAAAACGGTTATCATACAATGTACCTGAAGTATGACTACTTCCCGCAAATACAACCATTACTGATAACATTAAAACAGATATCATCACGCTTATACTTATTTTTCCCTTCATAAAAACCCTCCTTTAAAATATTTATCATATAATTGTTCGATCTTGATAAGCTTATCGTGTCTCTACTATAGCAAATGTAAATAAGTTTATGTAAAACTGTCCTTAAAATCGACATTTTTGACTTTCAAATCAACTTTTCTTTGCTTATTCACCCCAATATTTCTGGATAAGTTGTTTGAAATACTTTATTTTCCCTCTGCTTATCCAGAATTTATCTCCATTTTTCATTATGATCGCTCCATTGTTAACACATTCTACAAACGCAAGATTACAAATAGTACCTCTATCAATCCATATAAAATCATAATTCGTAAGTTCTTCAAATATTTCTTTTAATGTTTTGCGAACTCTTATTTTTCTTTCCCCCTGAACTAAAAATATACTATATTTTCCCTCATGTGTAATACTTTGAATATCTTTATATAAAATACGCCATGTGCCAGCCTGATTTTTCATAATGTAACATTGTTTTTTTCTTTTTTCCATTGCAGCCTTTACATCTTCTATAATATTCTCAATCTCATCATCAGTCGCATTCTTTTTAATGATTTGAACTGATTTGATTGGAAACGCTAAAGTTGGTTCAAGTTTATCTGCTAAAACTAAGAAAAAGGCTTCGGAATCTCGCTCTCGCACAGCCTTCATTAACTTCTTTTCTTTCTCTGTTTGCCTATGCTGAATCACCAATATGTATAAATCAAAATACACCCTATCTTCTACTTCATATCGCAATAATGATGCATTCTTAAAATAACTCATTCTAATCATTGTTTCATCTTTTTCAAAAATTTCATTTATCTTCTCTATTAAGGCAACCGCTTCGTTTTTATCGTCACATACCGCAATTTTAATCATAGTCCCTCGTTCCCCCTTTTTGTATTTTTCTATTGCCAGAAAATTATTTATGTCGTTGTTTACAATATACTATACTTCCACTTAACCTACAATACGTCGTATTTGAGACAGATTTTGAAATGTGTCAAAACCTGTCTCAAATACGACGTATTGTCTCTTTTAATTTTTTGTTTTACAATAAGAAAAAAAAGAAAAAGGAGATTTTATCTATGAAAAAATTTAAAGTTGTATGTTTCACCTTATTAGCCGCTTCAGCAATAGCTTCTACTTTTTATTTTACTACTGCCAAAGCAGCTAACTCCAAAAATCCTGATACTATTATTGAGACAGAAGAGGCTTCCACAGAAGATCAATCTTCTATTACACCACAAAGCGATAAAGATTACTCACATACTTCATGATAAATATTTGCTTTTTCTTTCTTCGTAAAAACTTACATCATTTTTCTTACAAAAAAATTCTGCAAGTTTATATGCTATATGAAAAAGCTTTCTCCAACAATTCTGATACTTTTCTTTTTTATCAGGATATTCGTTTACCAATTCATATAAACTCCAACAGATATCATATATGAATGCGTCTACATCTTCTATAGTATCATTCAGTAACACATTGATACTTCTTTCATCTTGCTTTATGGATTGGTAATACTTTTTATTTTCACCCAATGCATTTACCAATCCAGTCGTTATCACAACATAGCCTCTATACGGAATTCTGGTATGCTCCATTTGCATATCAAAGGATTGAAGCAATTTACTAAATAATTCTTCTGCCTTTTTGCTTTCCCCAGAATTTAAAAATTTCCCAGCTATATTTCCAGCAACAATCGCCTCCTCTCTTTGAAATACCCACATATTCCACTTTTCCACCGGAATTTTTGGCATTGTACAATACAATGCTTTTTCCATTTGTTTTACATATTCCTGAGCTGTTAATTTTTTATGATACGTATGTTGAATATCGGTATCCAAAAAAATCATCTCCTGCCGATTTAATGGCACGTTCACATCCAGTTTTTCCTTAAAGCTCTGAAAACTTTCCCATGCGTTATCCCATTCTTCGCGTATAATGAAGTCAACAATTTCCTGTCTCTGGTGCAGCACTTCCAGCGAATCAGTCTCAAGTAACAGCTGCCCTTCTAGTCCCGTCTTATGATAAAACTGCATAAGCATTTCATAATTTCTGCCAGAAGGTCGATGCGTCCCCGCCTCTATTTTCTCTATCTGTCGCGCAGTCAGATGGTCTGGATTCGCAGCCGATACCTTTGCCGCTGACAATCCCATTGCTTTTCTAAGCATTTTAAGTGTCAGTCCAATTTCATGCGTATTGCTGACACTAATGCTCTGCCACATTCTCTTTTTAGGGTGCGAAAACAACCGATATAATTCCTCAAATGTCTTGAGAAATTCTGTTACCTCTGTCTCTTCTTCCTTGTATTTCTGATCCTCTTTTCCTTTTACGCTAATGCATTCTAACACATTAAGCAGTTCTTCCAAAACAAAAACAACATAACGCTGTGAGTACTGATGTCTGAGTAGCTCAAGTGCTTCCATTCCATATGAAAACGCTTTTTCTTCATTGCCTGCATACAATTCGAATTTCATTCCAAGAAGTGCCACCTGTGGATAAATCAATATCTGAACCTTTGGTTCAAACTTTGCCTGTTTTACATAGTCGGCTACCTTCTTGTGCATCTGCATAGCTTCATCTGTCTTACCGATAAGAAGCAGACAATTTGCCAGAAGCAAAATACTTTCCAACTCACAGGGAGCCAGTAAAAACTTTGACAGCTTCTTTTTTTCCCATCCATCGGGTAATGTACATAGTACCGTCTGCTGTGCGCTTTCCACCAGATTTTCTCCCTCTGATTTTTCACGTTCAACGTCAACGCTCTTGCTCTCAAAACTTTTTTTGTACGCCTGCATCAGAAGAATGGTCTGCATTTTCCTTAAAAACAGCTCTTCAAATGGCGTTTTTTTTCGATACTTTTTCTGATACGTTTCTAGTAATTGCTGTGCTTTCTGCGGCTGCTCAAAAACAACTAGACAGATATCCTCACGGTCTCTCCATCCGTTCAATTCTCTTGCATCTGCCATTACCTCAAAATATTCAGTCGGCACACCTAGTCTTTGCAGCAGATAGTCACCTATCATTTTCTTCCATGGTATGTCGCCATTTTCCATTTTCCTAAGCTCAGTTCTGGTGCAGACACCTCTTGATATTTTTTGTTCAGAGATGCCACGGCGGCATCGCTCCTTATACATGAATTTTCCGCAATATTGGTTGTACCGCCGCAGCCATAGTAATTCCTCTTTGTTCATATATTATTATTCAATCCACACTCTTTTATCTAATGCCGGGCAGCTGATGCATACCTTTACATCTTCCTTTGGCTTTACATAGACAATCAATCTGCCATTGTGTGTCTTTCTGTGTGACTCGCAATATGGCGTTAGGTCTGCTAAATCACCGTTTTCCAGTCCGAGAAGTGTTCCCCCTATTACCTCTGCCGTGATTTCTAGATCTTCTGCCGCAAGAACACCATTTTCATCGGTAAGTGAAACCTCGATCTGCATCACTTCTTCCTTATTTATAGTTTCTTCTGCATGCCATACATTTGCAGACAGCTCGACTGCTTTTCCTGCTGTCTGAATGCTGCACTCGGCTTCGCCGCACACTGCCTTAAGTACACCTGGCTCATAAGCAAAACGCCATTCGGTGCAGCCTTCTTTTTCAAGATATGTTCCATCGTGCAATGACTTTTCACCATCAATACCAACTATACTAAGAGAAATAGTTTCTTTTTGCACATTTGTGAATACGCGTACAACGACATTTTCTCCGTCTGTATAATTCCAATGTGCATTCCACGGTCTCCACTCATGCTCATCACCATCATCTGGGCGTGTCAGGATACAAGCAAATGGTTCTGTGCTCCAGAATGCCTTTCTTCTATAGAAGCCCGGCTTTTCAAATCCTGCAAGATCCATTAAACCAGCTGATGAACCATGAATCGGCCATCCATGTGCCTCTCCAAGATAATCAATTCCTGTCCACAAAAACTGTCCGCTGATATATGCATTGTCGCGCACCGCACACCACTGCTCGTAGCCACCGCCATTTTCGCTGCCTAAAAATGGCTTGTCTGGAAAACGTTTGTGGCTTTCCTCATACAGATGCTCTTTATAATTGTAGCCAACAACATCAAGTGCATCAAAAAATCCAATATGAGATGACAGCTCTGGGAAGGCTGCTGCCAATGTAACTGGTCTTGTGGTATCCTGTGTGCGCACAATCGCTGCCAACTCCTTTGCAATTACGCTAAGTCGCTCAGCATTTGGCTTATCCGGGTCATACTGACGCTCCTTTGCCGGCTTGTTGGCATCGTTGTTTCCTGTCATGGTTTCAAATAGTGGATGGCAATATGGGTCATTCGGGTAGTCGATCTCATTTCCAATGCTCCACATAACGATGCTTGGATGGTTGCGGTCACGGCGTACCATATCGGCGAGATCACGCTCATGCCACTCTGGGAAATCTTCTGCGTAGCCCTCATGCTTTGGCGGATATACATTATGACCGGTAGACCACTTATTCTTCGGATTTTCCGACTCATCGAATTCCTCATCCATCATTAAAAGTCCCAGCTCATCACAGAGATCATACAGCTCTGGCATATGCGGATTATGACTGCAGCGGATTGCATTGCAGCCGCCTTCCTTCAATTTAAGCAGTCTGCGAAGCCATACCTCACGATACATTGCTGCACCAAGACAGCCGCCATCATGATGAACACATACACCCTTAAACTTTGTTTCCTTTCCATTCAGGAAAAAGCCTTGATCAGCATCAAATGAAAATGTTCTGATACCAACGCGCTCTTTATCTAATACAATCACATTTTCATCTTCTTTTTCAAATGAAATGCAAAGCTCATATAATGATGGTGATTCACAAGACCAAAGCTTTGGTTTTCCAATCATTCCATTTAAATAGAAGGTTTTCTTCTCATGTGCCTCCATTGCAGCAGGTACTCTAGCAAAAACAACTGACTCCTCATCACTTCCATATAGCTTTAGACTAGCAGTCAATGTTCCAATCACACGCTCATCCAGTTCATTTACAATCTCTGCATCTGCACAAACAGCCGCTGACTGCTCATCTGCTCTTGACACATTAAAAGCAACACCATTCCAGACAGCATGAACCTGCTCCTCCACTACAAGGTATGCCTTGCGGTAAATACCAGAGCCTGTAAACCAGCGTGAATCTGCTAAATCAGTATGGCATACACGCACAGTAATCTCATTATCAATCGCGCCAAACTGAACAAAGTCAGTAATATCATAGCTGATCTGTGTATAACCATAAGGACGCTTTCCAATGTGATAGCTGTTGCACCATATTCTACTATTTTTATAGATTCCATCAAATACAACTCTCACGCGCTTTCCCTTATATGCTTCTGGAAGTGAAAAACGCACGCGATACCAGCCAATACCGCCGCTTAAATATCCAGTTCCGCTGGAATTAGTCTGCTCAAACGGCATGTGTACTGACCAGTCATGTGGCAGCGTAACGCTAGTCCACGCACTGTCATCATAGCCCTTGTACCAGCCTTCCGGTACCTCGCCGTAGTGAAACTTCCAGTTCTCGTTCAGTGTAATATATGTTCTATCCATGATTTTTTCTCCTATTAAAAAAGGGCAGACACATTACAATGTCCGCCCCAGCTTCATCAGCCGATATCCGGCTCATCTTTTAAGGTTATTGTTCCTGGCTGTTTGCCGTCTGTCTCGAATACGACGATTTCATTTCGTCCTTCTTTTAACAGCGGTGCCGGAATATAAAGTCTTTTCTGTGGTCCGATCTCCCAGAATCGTCCCAGATTAAATCCGTTTAAGAAAATGCATCCCTTACCCCATCCTTCGAAATCGAGGAAGGTATCTCCCTTTTGGTCCACGTCAAGCGTAAAGTGATAAAATGCCGGAAGTCCCTCTGTATAGCCCTTTGTATAATCGAGCTTTTCGATGTTGTCAAGCGGCAGGCAATACTCTTCCCAGTTTAAGTGAGTGTGACCGTTGATCTGTACGTGTCCGTCGATACCTTTTCTCTGATGCTCCATTCTTGGTCCGAAGTTTACACGTCCCATGTTCTCAACAAGAATATCAAGCGGTGCACCCTTCTTAAAGGTAACTGGCTTTCCATCTTCCTTCGCAAAATCCTCTCCTGCCTTTGCCTCAGAAAGAAGCTGTCTATCATAAAGCGTTACAAGCGGTTTCTGATCGACAAAGAGATTTGCACGGTCATTTGCCTCATACAAACGGATCTTTTCAAGATTCTGCTCTTTCTCAAGCTTTGTATGGTACAAAATATATCCATAATTTTGTCCTAAACGCTCCATAGAAGTCGGGAACTTGCATTTTACAGGTGCTGAAAGATCATCAAGAGATTCAAAGAGTCCAACTCTTGCATCATACTGTAAGGTTCCGTATGCTTTCTTCTCGATCTTTGTGCTGTATGTTACTTCCGGAATCGGTGCATACTTGCGGATAACTTCCTGATAGCGGCGATATTTCTCTGTTATATCACCAGACTCTGTAAGTACGCCATCATAATCATAGGAAGTAACATCTGGTGTCAGCTCATCATAATAATTAGATCCATTCATAAAGCCAAAGTTTGTGCCGCCCTCAAACATGTAAATGTTGACATGGCCAAGCTCAAGCATCTTGTCAAGATCCTTTGTGCTCTCCTCTAAGTTTCCTCTCATATGGCCGCCATTGCCCCAATGATCAAACCAGCCGACCCAGAACTCGGTACACATTAAAGGACCGCCATTTGTATACTGCTTCAATATTTCAAAACGCTCCTCGGTGCGTGAACCAAAGTTTCCAGTCGGAAGAGCACCTTCTAAGTGACCACAGGAAAGAGACTCATGCATAGGTCCATCTGATGTAACAAGAGGTACAACAGTACCAAAATCGATCATGATCTGCTTCATTGTCTCAAGATACTCTGTGTCATCACCATAGTAGCCATACTCATTTTCTACCTGCATCATGATGACTGGTCCGCCGTAGTTTACCTGAAGCGGTGCCAAAACCTTGAACAGCTCTTTATAATAAGAACGAATATGATCTAAGAACGGCTTATAGCAGCCGCGAAGCTTCATGCCATCCTCTGCCAAAAGCCAAGCCGGCAGTCCGCCAAACTCCCATTCTGCACAGATATATGGTGATGGACGAATAATCACCCACAGACCTAACTCCTGTGCTGTTTTTACAAATTTTGCAATATCGAGCATTCCGTCAAAATGGAACTCGCCCTTATTTGGTTCATGCATGTTCCAAGGAATGTAAGTCTCAACTGTATTGCATCCCATCGCCTTTAATTTTTCCAGACGATCCTTCCAGTATTCCGGAACTACACGAAAATAGTGTATTCCACCAGAGATGATCTGAAATGGCTTGCCGTCCAGATAAAAATTGTCTTTGATCTCAAATGTATGTGTCATCATTGCTCCTCTTTCTAAATTATGTTACAAAAAAGAGCAGGATGACCAAAGGTCCCCCCGCCCTTTACGCGTTTACTGACCCATTACTGTGGGTAGTTACTATTTTTATTATTCTGCGTCACCGTAAACTTCATTTAACTGCTTCTGAAGCTCTTCGATAACGATATCCATACCTGCATCCTTCAGAGCCTGCTGATACTCAGCAACGATCTCTTCTGCGGTGCCAGTGTACTTACCATATGCGATCTGCTTCATGTAGTTGGTGTTAACTTCGTTGATGTTGTTGATATAGGACTGAATATCATCAACGTTTGCAACAAACTTACCATAAGGATAATCAATTGCTGCATCTTCTAATTCTTTATACATAACATCAATCTTGTCCCAATCCTTTGTAGCGTCACGGATCTCTAACAGATCGTTACGTCCCCACCAGAAGTTAGTTGTAATACCATCAGTATCAGAATTATAGGATTCTGGAGTAATACGAAGACCTTCATCGTTTACATCCCACTGAACACCCTTCTGACCATAGTTGATCAGATCGTAGCACTCAGCATCATTTCTCAGTAAATCATAAACCATCAGAGCTCTCTCTGGGTTCTCAGAACCGTAGGAAACTGCCATTGCACCGTGAGTAATATTCAAAGCAGTAACATTCTTTTCTTCCTCGCCAAACCAGAAGAATCCAACCTCAGCACCCGGTACGTTCTCTGGAGTCTTACTTACAAGATCAGTCCAAGTCTCGGTATGATGCTGTTCAGCAGCAGTCTTGCCAAGCTTGAAGTCCTCTCTATTATCAGAAGAGGTATTGTTCAGAACGTCTGTCTTCCAAACACCCATCTCATCCCATTCCTTCATCATCTTTGCAAATTCTACAAGAGAATCGGTATCAGTATACAGTGGGCTTACAATTGTATACAGATCATCTTTTGTTCCGCCCCAGTAAGCTGCTGCTGCAAGACCATCAATTGATACGAAATCGCTATGGGAAGAAATCCAGCCGCCTGCCATTTGTGAGAACTGTGTGCCATCAGAATCCCAAGGAGTTACAACGCCAAGCTCATCCTTGTTATCGCATACATACTTAAAGTATGTTGTCATATCTTCCCAGCTGTGAACGCCATCCTCAAGACCAGCTTCCTTTGCCCAGTCAAGACGATATGCAAAACCATGATTTGTCCACTGCGCGTAATTATCCTCTGGCATCAGATAAATGTTGTCATTGTACTTACACAGATCCCAGTCTTCCTGCGGAACAGTCTCATAAGTAACTGGTGCGTACTTAGCAAGCATTTCCTCGTCTAACTCAAGGAAAGCACCATTCTTTGCGTTTGGCCATGCATCCAGCCAGTCGGTACCAGTACCAACTAAATCTACAGAACCATCCATACGAGCCAGAGTCAGGTTGTAGTTTGACAGATAATCGGTCCAACCAATGTAGTAAATCTGCAGCTCTGCGTTAACCTTCTCTGTCAGGATTGCATTCAGCTCATCTAACATTTTCTGTGTTGCATCGTTTGTCGGTGCATCACCAGTAGTCATGTAATTGATAACTACATGCTCAGATGTATCAACATCTGCCCACTTCTCTGCCCAGACATCATCATAATTTGGAACCTCGCCCGTAGTTGCCTCTGCTGCTGCGCTGCTGGACTCTTCCTCTGCTTCTGCGCTTGTAACCTCTTCTGCTGCTGCGCTGCTGGACTCTTCCTCTGCGAATGCCGGCATTGATGCGAACATTGTTCCTACCATAGATGCTGCCAATGCGGATGCAAGAAACTTCTTCTTCATATTAAAATCCTCCTTCTTTGTGCGAGTCTTCTCCTCGCTTGCTTTCTTTGTTAAGTATCTATTAATGCAGACTATCCTGCTATTAATCAAAAATCATTAGCCCTTTACGGCTCCGACGGTGATACCGCCGATAAAGTAACGCTGTACAAATGGATAAAGCAGAATAACTGGTCCAGTTGCCAAGACTGCATTTGCCATCTTAAGTCCATTTGACGGAAGATCTGACAGGTCAACATACTGACCTGCTACTGTACTCTTTAAGCTGTTTACCTTATTTACGACCTTGTACAGAGTATACTGCAATGGATAAACACTCATCTTCTCACTTAAAAACAGTGATGACTGATACCACTCATTCCAATAACCAATTGCAAGGAACAAACCGATTGTTGCAAGTGCCGGCTTTAACATTGGAAGAATCAATGCTGTGAAAATCTTCATATCACCAGCTCCATCAATCTTACCAGACTCGGTGATCTCATGAGGAATAGACTTTACAAAGTTCTTCATCAAAATGATCAGCCAAGATGACATCAGAAGCGGAAGCCATACTGCTAAGTAGTTATCCTGCAGCTTGTAGGTCTGTGTCATTAACAGGTAGTACGGAGCCAGACCTGCTGAGAACAGTGTTGTAAAATAGATGTAGAATGAGATTGCATTGCGGAATGGGAAATCCTTTCTCTGCAAAGCATATCCAGTCATGGAAATGATGCCCAGACCAACGAGTGTACCAGTTAAGGTCATCGTAATAGTCAGTCCATAAGACTTCCAGATTGCACCACCCTGAAGTACCATCTCATAAGCCTTTGTTGTAAACTGCTTCGGGAACAGCTGTGCTCCTTCTATACGGATCACTTCCTCAGCTGTAAATGAGGTTCCAATAATAATCAGGAATGGTAACACGCAAGCCAACGCATAAAGTGTAACTACTACATATCCTATTGTACGGATTATGATATCGGAGCGATCCAGCTTGATTTTCGTACCTTTTACTGTCGATTTTGCCATTTCTTTCTCCCTCCTTAGAATAATGCGTACTCAGGATCGATCTTCTTAACAGCAAAGTTGCTTGCCATAACGATACAGAATCCGATGATTGACTGATACAGACCGACTGCAGATGCTGTTGAGAAGTTAAAGTCTGTGATTGTACTTCGATATACGTATGTCTCGATAATATCCGTTGTATCATACAACAGTGAATTTGTACCAACAATGTTGTAGAACAGACCGAAGTTTCCTTTTACGATACCGCCAAGTGCGAACAAAAGTAAGATAACGATTGTGCTTCGAAGACTTGGCAGAATAATGTAGCGAATCTTCTGGAAACAGTTTGCGCCGTCCACTTTTGCTGCCTCGATGATAGAAGTATCAATACCACAGATAGATGCGAAATAAACAACTGAGTTATAACCAGTTACCTGCCACAGATATACGGCAATTAAGATTGGTGGCCATACACTCTTATCGGAATACGGCTGCCATTTTTCCATACCTAGCTTTACTAAAATACCATTGATAAATCCGGTATCGTAGTTTAACAGGTTGAATACAAGGAAACCAACAAGAACCTGTGAGATGAAGTATGGAAGGAACATCAATGTCTGTGAAACCTTCTTAAAATACTTATTGTGGATCTCGTTTAACAAAACTGCCATTAACATCGCAATGATGTTTCCTAAGAAGATGAAAGCCAAGTTGTAAAGAATCGTGTTCTTTGTCAGGCCGAGGAGCTTTCCAGACTGCATTAGAAACTCAAAGTTTTTCATACCTACAAACTTGCTTCCGAAAATACCGTCTCTGTAATTGTACTTAACGAATGCCACATAGATACCTGGGAGCGGCATGTAGTTAAATGCAAAGAAGAATACGATTGCCGGTACACACATCAGTGTCAGTACACGATACTTTTTAAGGTTATAGAAAAAGCCATGCTTTCTCTTGTACTGATACTGGGGTAAAGTTGATGTTTGCTTTGCCATGTTACCCTCCTTAATAATAATAAAGAATAAAATTTGAATTTCAGCCACTGCTGCGCTCGCGGTTATAAAGTTATTTTGACGCATTTATGAAACCGTTTTCATCTTTCTCATAAAAAAATAAATTCATGTCACATTATGTATATTTTCTATCAGAAAGGTGAGGTTTCATTCGTGCATTTCAACTATCCTTGCTGAAACCCTTTTCATAGTTTTATTATATATTTTTAATCTGATATGTCAACATATTTTTGCGCATTCTAACATCTTTGTAATAACTCACCAATATACAAGCCTTTTTATTATGCATATTTTACAATTAAAATAGGAGTGAACATATGTCACTCCTTGATTTCTTGTTATACTAGCCTATTTTGCCTATTTTCTGTCTTCCTTTGACCTTATGAAACCACTTTCATATTCCTCAAATATTTTCTTCAGGCACATGTGTGCAGGAATCTCTTACGCTAATACCAACCGGAACCATATAGTCCTCAGGGCATGTCTCGTTCTCTGATGCACGGATTGCTGCCTCTACAAGATGCTTTGCAAACTCTGTATAGTTGGCTCCTACTGATGTCAATGCCGGTGTCAATGCACCTGACAGGTACGTATTATCAAATGCTACTACTGAGATATCCTGCGGAACACGAAGTCCTTCATCGTGAATTGCCCTAAGTACACCTGCTGCCGTAAAATCGTTGATTGCCACTATTGCTGTTGGTCGATCTGGATTTTTTAAAAGCTCTTTCGTACAGTTGTAACCGCTGTCATTAGAATAATCAATGGAATCAAATACGTAATCTTCACGATATACAATTCCTCTTTGCCTAAGCATTGTGCGATATCGCATACGCTTTTCCAGTGTAGACTTCGCATCCTTTCGTCCGCCAATTGTTGCAATCTTTTCATGACCAAGACTAAATAAATAGTCCATCGCCAGATCCATGCTGCCGCCCTCATCAAGATGTATCTTACAATTTCTCACACCTACAGGACGATTTGTTGCTATAATCGGTGTGCTTTCCAAGATATGATTAAGCTGTTCTACATATTCTTCATCTACCGCAATTCTGTCTATTACACCGCCAACTACGATAATTGCATCCACCTGCTGCTCATACAACTTCATTAACTGCTTTTTTTCAAGCTCTGGATCACCCAACGACGTAAGCATCAACAGCAGATAGCCTGCTTTATCTGCTGCTTTTTCACATTCTGTCGCTACCGCTGAATAGAATGGGCTATAAATATCAGCAATCATTAGACCAATCGACCTTGTTTTTGAGTTACTAAGACCTTGTGCCAGCGCATTTGGTGTGTATCCATATTTTTGTATCACGCTTTGTACTTTTTCACGCTTTTCTTTACTGACTCTGGCGTTATTGGTCAGCACGCGCGAAACTGTTGCCGGGGATACACCAGCCTCTTTTGCGATTGTATAAATATTCGCACGCTCTTTTGCCATAAATGTACCATGCCTTTCTGTCACCCGCTGTGCAATTTTTATTCAAGCTGTCCTTTGCAAGCGGTTTCAAACCTCTTTTCTTTAACTATACATGATATTTTTTTCTTTGGCAATGGAAAATTTTCCTATTTTCAAGGAAATTTGTGTTTCAACAGTTCACTCGTCCTGCAAGATCTGGACAAATTTCATGCTTGCATAGAAATTTGACAGATCAGCAGGACGAAGTGGACGCTACGAAAGCCCTTCGGTGTAATATTTTCGTCGGCGGACCAAATAATAGCAAAAACCACTGGAGATCATTCCCCAATGGTTTTTATACAAATTTATAGTTTTTATGCGTTCTTGTAGCGATTGTACTCGTCTACGCAAAGAATCTTTCTTGCCAGTTCGACTTCTTCCTTGGTTGGAGTCGGTACACCTTCAAGACCATACTTGATTCCAAGCTCTTTCCATTTGAATACTCCGAGTGTATGGTATGGAAGTACATCGATACGATATACATTATTTAAGGTGCTGATGAACTCATGAAGTTTTGTCAATGACTCTTCGTCGCTATTGATGCCTGGTACAAGCACGTGACGGATCCAGATTGGCTTATTGATATCAGAAAGATATCTTGCCATATCAAGGATATTCTCGTTTGTCTTGCCAGTCAACGCCTTGTGCTTTTCTGGATCAATATGCTTTAAATCAAAGAGAAGCACGTCGGTATTTGTCATCAGTTGCTCTAACTGTCCGAAGAATGGCTCTTCTCTCGTAAATGGCTCTCCTGCGGTGTCGATACATGTATTGATCTTTAACTTCTTTGCCTTTGCAAACAGATCGTTCATGAACTCCATCTGTAAAAGTGGTTCTCCTCCACTTACAGTGATGCCGCCCTTGTCGCCCCAATAATTTCTATAACGAACTGCCTTTTCTAAAATTTCGTCAGCTGTTAAAAGCTGTACGTCTTTCTTTGCCCATGTATCTGGATTGTGGCAATATTTACAGCGCAAATTGCAGCCATTTAAAAATACGAGATAACGAACTCCTGGTCCGTCTGCAGAACCAAAAGATTCCAAAGAATGAACAATGCCTTGAATCATAATTTTTTCCTTTCTTGTCTTGTGAACTTCATGTCTTCACGTTTACTATTATTTTGTAGTAAAACAGGCGGGAGTGCCAAAGCACCCTCCGCCTGTATTAGTTTTATAAATTTACAGCAAATCTATTCTGATTTGTTCAGATCGAAATCAATCGAGTCTGTCACTGCTCCTAATTACAGGAAGGAATGGCAAGTTCTCTTGATAACGTCGTCCTGCTGCTCCTTGGTCAGATCGATGAACTTAACTGCATAACCAGATACACGGATTGTGAAGTTAGCATACTCTGGCTTCTCCGGATGTGCCTGGCAATCCAGAAGCTTCTCAACACCAAATACGTTTACGTTCAGGTGATGAGCACCATTTGCAAAGTAGCCATCCATAGCCTGTACAAGGTTGTTTACGCGCTCTTCGTCAGTGTTTCCAAGTGCACTCGGGTTGATGGTCTGGGTATTGGAAATACCATCCAGAGCCCACTCGTATGGCAGCTTAGCAACAGAGTTCAGAGATGCAAGCAGACCGTTCTTCTCAGCGCCGTAAGACGGGTTAGCACCTGGAGACAGTGGCTCACCAGCTGGACGACCATCCGGAAGAGCACCAGTAGCCTTACCATAAACTACGTTAGAAGTAATGGTCAGGATAGAGGTTGTCGGCTCAGAGTTACGATAGGTGTGACGCTTCTTGATCTTGGTCAGGAACTGTCTTAACAGCTCTACAGCGATGTCATCTGCACGATCATCATCGTTACCGTAGCGTGGGAAGTCTCCCTCGATCTCATAATCAACAACCAGACCGTCCTCATCACGTACAGTCTTAACCTTTGCGTACTTAATAGCACTTAAGGAGTCAACTGTGTGAGAGAATCCTGCGATACCAGTAGCGAATGTACGACGTACATCAGTATCAATCAGAGCCATCTCAGCTGCCTCATAGTAGTACTTGTCATGCATATACTGGATCAGGTTCAGAGTATTTACATACATTCCTGCCAGCCAATCCATCATAACGTCATACTTCTTAACAACTTCATCATAATCCAGATACTCGGAAGTGATCGGCTTGTATGCCGGACCTACCTGAACCTTTGTCTTCTCATCAACACCACCGTTGATAGCGTAAAGCAGACACTTAGCCAGGTTTGCACGAGCGCCGAAGAACTGCATTTCCTTACCGGTCTGTGTAGCGGATACACAGCAGCAGATGGAGTAGTCATCGCCCCATACAACACGCATAACATCATCATTCTCATACTGGATAGAAGATGTCTTAATGGAAACCTCTGCAGCATACTTACGGAAGTACTCTGGCAGGTTCTTGGAATACAGAACAGTCATGTTCGGTTCCGGAGCCGGTCCCATAGTCTCCAGTGTGTGCAGGATACGATAGTCGTTCTTAGTAACCATGGAACGTCCGTCTACGCCAAGACCAGCGATAGCCAGAGTAGCCCATACCGGGTCACCAGAGAACAGCTCGTTGTAAGACTGAATACGAGCGAACTTAACCATACGCAGCTTCATTACGAAGTGGTCAATGATCTCCTGAGCCTGAGTCTCGTTGATAACGCCATTATCAAGGTCTCTCTGCATATAAATATCAATGAAAGTGGATACACGTCCGATGGACATTGCAGCACCGTTCTGAGTCTTGATAGCTGCTAAGTATCCGAAGTACAGCCACTGAACTGCTTCCTGAGCGGTCTTAGCCGGCTCGGAAATATCGAAGCCATAGCTTGCAGCCATAACCTTCATATCCTTCAGTGCTCTGATCTGATCAGCCAGCTCTTCTCTCTGACGGATTACATCATCAGTCATAGTACCATCGCCGCAGTTAGCCAGATCCTTCTGCTTCTCAGCAACAAGGAAGTCAATTCCGTACAGAGCGATACGACGATAGTCGCCTACGATACGGCCACGGCCGTAGGTATCCGGCAGACCAGTAATGATCTTGTTCTTACGTGCAGCACGAATCTCTGGTGTATATGCATCAAATACGCCCTGATTGTGGGTCTTGTGATATACAGTGAAGATCTTGTGCAGCTCTGGGCTTGGAGTATATCCGTACATCTCGCAGGACTCCTCTGCCATTCTGATACCGCCGTAAGGCATGAATGCTCTCTTTAAAGGCTTATCAGTCTGAAGACCTACAACCTTCTCAAGATCCTTATCCAGGTATCCCGGGCCATGGGATGTGATGCTGGAAACGATATCGGTATCCATATCCAGTACGCCGCCCTTTGCTCTAGCCTGCTTATTTAACTCCTGCAGCTCTCCCCAAAGCTTATCTGTAGCCTCAGTAGCATCTGCAAGGAAGGATGCATCTCCATCATATGGAGTATAGTTGTTCTGAATGAAATCGCGGGTGTTAACTTCCTCTTTCCAGAGTCTGCCCTTAAAACCAGCCCATGCTTCAAACTGTTTCATGATTAAAAAACCTCCTTTAAAATTTGCTGACACCCCCGGTCAGGGGCCCTATCATGTGCCGCATCACCCGAAACCGAATTAATATTTATTTCTTCGATTCCCGGCGATGCTGCACATCCACCTGTCGCCGTTTGTGTCTTAACCTTTGGTCTGACATTATAATATCATATCCCCTAAAATCTTACAAGCGGACAAATGCGTTTCTTTGCACTTTTTTCAATACATCGTGGGTGCAGCCCGGTAGCATTTTTTATTCTGTCAGGCTGCATAGATTGAAAATACTATTAAGTAAATCTTCGTATTGCTCGGTGCAGCACTTTTCGAAGCGTTCCATATTTTCTGGGCAGTATTCGATTTCTTTTGAGAAGCGCCGTACTAGTTCAATGCGGTCTTGCTGTGTGTAAGCGGTGTTTTTCTGGAAACTATGTAAGTCCATGAGAAATAGCAGACATATTGATGCTGCTGCAAATAAAATTTTTGCCTCGGCCTGACCGTCTAACAAAATCTCTGGGTAATAACGATATATCATGTACACTGCAATGTGCTCATACTCGTATAAGCGGTTCTCGCCCTTCATAAATTTGAGGAATGCGTTTGTGTTATTTGTATCCACTAGTTTGTCAATATTATGCTCTAGCTCTTTCATCATGGATGGCCATGTTTCGTCAAATGACTCCATTCCGCCAAAAAAGCGAATCAAAAATAGCGCACTGCTTTTTAGTGTATTCGTGCTTGGCTTTGCATTATAGTCTAATTTCGGAATAGATTCAGGATCGTCCCACTCCAAGATTGGAACTGTCAGAAGCAACATTTCATCTGCGTATGGCAGCTGCAAAAGCAGTCTCTTTAGGCGTGCACCGATATTTTTTTTACGGTTTTGTAAAATTGAAAAGATTGCTTTTCGTTCTTCAAGCATCTGCTCACATTCGGCTGATTCATCTTCTATGTAATCAAATGTTTCATCCACTTCATCGTCTAACATGTCAGAAGCATCTATATGTTCATTCTCATCACTGTCATCTTGTTCTTCGCTTACAGATTGACAGACATCTGCCGTCTCATTCTCTACCTCGTGCCACATTTCTTCAGCTAATTCTTCATCCTGCGTAACTTCTTCCACAAAAGTAAGCGGCTTACTGTCAGAAAATAAAAGTCTCTCGGCCTCTTCACAGCATAGTCCAAGGCCGACTTCCGTGTAATCACCAAACCAGTTATAAAATCTCGGATGCTCACGGCAGATATCACAAAGCCTATCCTCTCCCAAATTGATAAAAATATCGCATAAGTTTTCTTTATTTAAAAATGGACAGCGATTGTCCTGTAATTTAAAGAAATATTCACCGGGTTCGCTTCCAATCTCACGGCGCAAACGATCTCCAAATGCACCCTTTTCGGTAAGATACCCTTCCGCTGTTGTCTCATCAACTTCGATTTCCCATCCAGCACAGCAGGTATCTGTACAGGCCGAACCAATGCACTTAAATTGATCAAAAAATGATGGTTTATGGTATTTCATAATTTTCCCTTTCTTAAAAATGGTCCATACCTGTCAATCAGATACAGACCATTTCACTATATTATGCAACAGCACTCTTGGTTTGCCATCGTAACGTAGTGGCACCTCGAGGCGAATGTGCTTTACGAGACGGGACGTTGTAGCGGGCCCGTTGTCAAAATACACTTACGTTGAAAACGTGTAGTGGGGACCCGCGGAGTTGGGCCCGTCGACAAAGTCACTTCGCCGAGTGGGGCCCTCGTTAAACTTGCGGGTTGCCACTTTGTAACACTTCCGGCATCCATCACATTTTCGGGTAACCACCAACTCACAGTGGTAAGTTCTCTACTGCCGCGCGCTCTACTGGCAGACACTCCTTATATCTCTGAATGAACGCATCAAATCCAGCTACATCTTCTGCATTTGGCTCCATGCGAACACCAGTCTCACCGTGGAATACTTCTTCTGAAAGGAACGCATCTAATGGCTGGTTTTCTTTCTTATTAAGCATGTAGGAAGCAAGCAGTGCGATTCCCCATGCTCCGCCTTCTCCTGCTGTCTTCATCAAGGATACAGGTGCATTGATTGCTGCTGCCATGATACGCTGTCCAACACCCTTTGTCTTGAACAGACCGCCATGACCATAGATATTGTCAAGCTTTACGCCCTCTTCCTTAAACAGAATATCAAGACCTACCTTTAATGCGCCTAGAGAGGTGTACAGATGAGTTCTCATGAAGTTTGCAAGTGTAAACTTGCTGTCTGGTGTACGCACAAACAGCGGACGACCCTCTTCAAAGCCTGTGATGCTTTCGCCTGAAAAATAGTTATATGCCATCAGACCACCGCAGTCAACATCGCCCTCAAGTGCCTTATTATACAGCACTGAGAAGAGCTGATTCATGTCAACTGGAACACCAAGCGCCTGCTGAAACTCCTTAAAGATACCTACCCATGCATTCAGGTCAGAGGTACAGTTATTGCAGTGAGCCATTGCTACAGGAAGACCATCTGGTGTTGTTACCATATCGATCTCCTCGTGAACCTTCTTTAATGTCTCGTTCTCGTCCATGACAACCATTGCAAATACGGATGTTCCTGCTGATACATTTCCTGTATGTACAGTTACACTGTTTGTTGCTACCATACCAGTTCCGGCATCACCTTCCGGCGGACACATTGGAATACCAGCCTCAAGTTCGCCGCTTGGGTCTAAGAGCTTTGCACCCTCCTCGGTCAGATTTCCGGCCGGCTCACCTGCTACAAGTACCTGCGGTAAAATGTCACGCAGCTTCCAGGAATATCCCTTCGGTGCAATGAGCTTATCAAAGGTTTCTACCATGTTCTGATCGTAATCCTTTGTCTTACTGTCAATCGGGAACATACCTGATGCCTCACCAACACCAAGCACTCTCTTTCCAGTCAGCTTCCAGTGAACATAACCTGCCAGTGTAGACAGATAGTCAATGCGCGGCAGATGCTCCTCACCATTTAAAATTGCCTGATACAAATGAGCAATGCTCCAACGCTGCGGAATATTAAATGAAAATGCAGCTGTCAGCTCCTTTGCTGCCTGCTCAGTAATTGTATTTCTCCAGGTACGGAACGGAACCATCAGTGTTCCTTCCTTATCAAATACCATGTAGCCGTGCATCATTGCTGAAAATCCGATTGCACCAATTTTTTTCAGACTAGCACCGCACTGTGCCTTAACATCTGCTGCCAGCTTTGCGTATGCATCCTGCAATCCGCCCCAGATATCCTCAAGAGTATACGTCCAGATTCCGTTCTCCAGACGATTTTCCCAGTCATGTGCTCCCTGTGCAATTGGGGCATTCTCCTCATTTGTCAGCACTGCCTTAATTCTTGTTGAGCCAAACTCAATACCAAGAATGGTCTTTCCAGCCTCTACGGCCTCTCTCATTTTTACCGAATCCATAATAGACCTCATTTCTGCGCTTAGTACGCTTTTCAGAAAGTACAGCTTTCTGTTTTTTCAAGATTTTTACTGCTTGTTAAGTATACCATACCGCCGACAGAAATACAACTTTGACTTTTACTTGCGAAGGCTTTTCGCAGACTCCGTGTTACTGTTCATGCGTCATGTAACGAAAGCCCTTCGGGCTCTGCTGCAATATTGGCTTATCCATGAACAGTAACAAATCGTGGGGTTTCCTGCCCGATTTTTGTAAAACACTTGCATGTTTCCATACTTATAAGATAAAATATCAACAGAAGGGAGATTTATTTTTATGACTGGCACATTTACAGTGGAACAGCTGCGTCCAATCAAGGATGGAATGACTATCTCACGCGATGCAAAGATGGGACAGACAACTGCGGTTACATTCTTTTCTCTTGGCAAGGATACGTCCATCAGTCAGGAGCGCTATGATGTAACATCCATTTACATTGGTGCAAAAGGAACTGCTGATTTTCTTATTGGAGATCAGGCAAAAAAGGAGCCGGTATCAGGCGGTGACTGTCTTATCGTTCCTGGCGGCACCCTCTGCGGAGTGGAAACTGCTACCGGAACCGTTTATACAGAAATTATTATTAAAAAGGAGACAACTATGAACAGTATTGTAAAATCTGGAGAAGTAATGAAGCTGAAGGACTTAATCTCTTATGAAGAGGGAAGTATTGCAAATCTTGACGTTGTTAGCAACGGCACCATGAAGTTTGTGCTGATGGCATTCGACGAGGGAACTGGCCTGACACCACATCGTGCACCCGGCAACGCAATTATCTTCGCACTCGAAGGAAAGGCTACCATCGGTTATGAGGGCAAGGATTACACGCTGTCCGCAGGTGAGAATTTCCGTTTTGATAAGAACGGTCTGCACAGCGTTACCGCTCAGGGCAAGTTTAAGATGGCTCTGCTGCTCGTACTGGAATAATTGTTTTTATCGTCTACGGTATAAAAAAACCTCCCGGAAGAAATTTTCTTCCGAGAGGTTTTTGCTGTCCAATCTACTTATATCTCTATCCTTTTATGTAAAGCTTCAACTGATCATAAAAATTTTCTCTTGTTCCTGCCATAACTACAACTACCAGTTCTTCCCCAACTCGTTCAATCGTATATGCCAATTCATAATTTGTCTTATTATAATAAATGTCATATCCATAAAATCCACTCAGATCGCCGGTTTTCGCCTCTCCTATTGTATAGTCATTGCAGATTTTATCAATTGCTTCCCGATACAACGTTTTTAATTTTTTATCCTTCAGCTTTTTGATATATTTTGCTGCTGGAGGTTCAAATCGTACTGACAGCATTACTCATCCTCCGATCCGAAAACATCTTCATACGTTTCAAATGGCGCATTTCCATTTGCGATTTCTTCCGCATTATGAAGCATAGCTTCCGCAGCTGGCCTAATTTGAGCTTGACGTTCTTTAAATTTAGAGAGTAACGCTTCCCCCGATAGTCCCTCATCAATTAACTCTGCAAGAATCTGTTCTGCAAATTCACCACCAGAAACAGTTTTCACCGGACGAATTATAAGTTCATTCCCATGAACAATACATTCTGCTTCGTTTCCAAATCCTAATGTCTGATAAAATTTTTGTGGAATTGTAATCTGTCTCTTTGAAGATATACTAAGAACTTTTCTATCCACTTTTCTACTTCCTCTTTCCAATACAGCTGTAGGCATATGTTACCTCCTTACTATTCTATACAAAAATATGGCTATCTATTCCTTTTTGCTTGGTTTCTTTGTTTCTTGATTATTATTATACCTATTTTTTTTGCAAAGTCAAGAAGAACGCCTCTTAAAAGATATACTCTTCCGAGAGACGTTCTTTCTTAGTGAAACCCTAGGTGAATGTGCTTTATGAGACGGACGTTTTTGCGAAGGGCGTCCCGTGAACCCAAAAAGTCACTTCACCGAATGCCCCTTCGGAAAACTTCCGGGTAGATACAATAGCTGCTAGCGTGTATAGCCCTTATATATCCATGTTAGTATCAAGTATTCCAAAAACATTATCGCATATATCCCTGATAATTTCCATAATTTACCGCATATAAGCACTCCAACACTTGTTGCAATCGTTCCGGCTGCAACACAATAAAAAACTAATTTCTCATATCCAATTCCTTGAAGGTAACTCATGTAAATTTGATACGGAACTTTAATCAACTGTATTGCAAATAAAAATATTAATAATTTTTTCGCTTGCTGTATTATATTCGTATCTGAAATAATACATCTTCGCATTTGCTCCTTCCCTATCCTACCACAAATACATACTATCCCTATTACGAGGAACGCCATGCCTGCGCCAGTTTTTAAATATTCTTTTGCCTCATCTTTATTTCCTGATGCTCTTTTTTGCAGCGCATAGGTTTGAGCTGCTATTGCATACGCATAAACAGGAAGTCCAACAATACCGCCCACAGTTCCTAAAAGACTGTATACAGCCATTTTATCTGTTCCCATTCGCGATACTATCCCAGATACTACAAAAACCAAAATCGTATTTTCTAAAAATTCTTGCCCCCAAAAAGATGGTATTTTTTTCATTCATTCTTTTCGCTATCACCGGCGAATGTTTCGGCCAATATGGAATTTGATTTATGAAAAGGCCAACAAATAAGCCAATTACACTTCCCCACGCTGCGCCAGCTGTTCCAAGTTGTGGCAATCCAAAGCAACCAAATACCAGAGAATAATCAAAAAATAAATTAACTATCGTAGAAACAATTGTACTATACAGTGTGATTTTTGTATTGAAACAATTTCGATAATATGCAGAATATTGAAAAATAAGCATATTTTGAACTACTGTAAATGCCGCTGGATAAAAATAAGAAAGCATTTCTATCAAATCATTCCCTGTAATTCCATACACTTGTCGAAAAAATAATTTTCCGCCAAGACAACCTATAATAAAGAACAGAAAACCAATTAGCAATGTCAGCATTTTATTAATAGCAAATACGCTTTCAAAGCCAGCTTCATCCTTTTTTCCTTTTCTTTCAGCCGCGATAATATTGAATACAGTTGACATTATACCAAACGCTCCTGTAACTGCATAAATCATAGACGACGCAATCCCTACCAATGCAAAACTCTGACTAGAATAATGTCCTACAATCGCTTGATCAAGGATCTCAAATATGCTGTTCAATAAATAATTTAATAGAATCGGATAAACCAGTCTATTGATATCTTTTACTTTATATTTCAAATTTCTTTTCTCCTTCTATATAGTTACGAATCAATGTATATTAAAGGAGAATATGTGATTCAGCCTATTCTCCCAATAGGCTGAAAGCATACGCATAGCTCATAAAAATCCCTCTTTCCAAATTATACTAATATCGCCGACAAACGCTTCACCGAGTGGCCCCTTCAAAAAACTTCCGGGGAACCACTCTCGCCTTTCAAAAAACCTCCGAGTAGCCACTTCCTTCGTAAAACTACCGGGTAGTCACCGTCGATGCCAGCGCTGGCAGCACATACTTCCACTCCATATCGCTTGCCAGATAAAACTTTGTATAGCACGGCTGGTTGTAGCAGTTATTCTGCCATGCCACGCCGACGCGGTACTGAATGTCATGAAGAAGCGTAAACAATTTATGTGCTGACAGATCTGTGTTTGTGTAGATACGCACTGCACTGCTGTCTTCGAGGCGAAGAATAATCTCGTCACGATAATCGCCGAAAATATCAGCGACAAGGCAAGGATTTCCTTTTGTGCCATTGTTTGTGAGCGTTCCATGCGGGTCAAGCATAATGCCATGTGTGTTATCGTTAATGATACCGGTCTGCTTTTTGCGCTCCATATAGTCAACACCGTCAATGATCTGCGTTGTCATATCAGAAGCCCAGTGGATATTCGCGTTTGTTCCAAGACGCTTTACGTCAAGCTTGTTTCCGTTGCAGTCAAAGGTGTCCTTTACCCACACCTGAAGACCTCGCACACCCGGTACGACATCTCCTATCATGCAGCGTCCAAGATCTTCTTCTGCATATTCACCAAAGAATACTTTTCCAGTAAGTGCATCGCGAAGCGCAAATCCATACGGTGCTGCCTTTGCACCTTCGAACACATTAAAGATCTGGTATCCCGGCAAATCTGGATTGATTCTTGCGACATGCATTGCATCACCGTGACCAAGCTTTGCAAGACGTCCATCTGGCAGTTGAGCATAGCTTGAATATAAAAGACTGCCATCATGGTCAATCACAGCTGCACCATAGATAATCTCCTGGCAGCCGTCACCATCCACATCTGCTACTGAAAGGCTGTGATCTCCCTGTCCTGCAAACTTTCCATAAACAGGATCTAAGCCCTCTTTTTCGTGTGCATTGTCATTAAATGGATTGCTCATTGGCACATGACCAGAATCTGCCATGAATCGTTTTGCAAAGTGACCATCCTTAAAATCATAAGCTGTCACAGTACTTCTTGTGTAGTAGCCTCTGCATATGATTACGGACGGATGCTCGCCATCTAAGTATGCAACGCCAGATAAGAAACGATCTACACGGTTGCACGGTTCAATTCTTCTCATTGCATAGTCGCCCCACATCAGGCCATCATCGCCTCTTGGCACTGGAAAATCAATTGTCTCAAGCTCTTTTCCATCACCGCCAAACATAGTAAGATATTCTGGACCATCATAGATAAAGCCCTCAAATGCTTCAAGATGATTCTTATCGCTTCTTGACGGTGCAAATTCATATATAAAGTAAGAAACAAGCTCTTTTGCATCCTCGCGGCTAAGCGGATAATGATACTTAACAGGAATACCAAAACACTCCTCAAGTGTCGCAGGCCAACGTCCAGATACAACCTCTGGGTGACTGCTCCAGCCCATAAACATCTCTACAAGATGCTCTTTATAATCGGCTGCGGTGCATACATAATTGTCCTGATTTGTCACGCCATTTTTTACATCGCGCTCAGGAAGAGTAATATATTCCTCTGTCGCTGTTCCGTCTGCTGCAAAACGAGTCACTTTTGTACCTGGTGCAGTCTTTACGCACATTTCTGCCT
>ENA-ORLY01001270-ORLY01001270.1-human-gut-metagenome-genome-assembly--contig:-NODE-1270-length-31014-cov-3.329832_pt1 | contig 31014 bp, 28 predicted proteins | sample MGYA00243071_ERZ508832 | MGnify/ENA primary metagenome ERZ508832 (study PRJEB26277, sample SAMN04329777) | human gut metagenome | biome: human-associated habitat | host: Homo sapiens | place: USA... | reverse complement strand
TTAAAAACGGAGTTCGCGTAATCGGAAGATTTCGCCGCTACGGCTATGGTATCGCCGTTTGCCGCAATAATCTCCGCAGTGGTCCCGTTTTTCTGCATTTCCTTGATCTTCTCGCTCGCGTCCAAAATGCCTGCCTTGCTCCACGCGGCGTCGCCCGCCGGGGTATCGACGGAAAGCACCGTCGCGCCCTCGGGGATTGTGACGGTCATGTTCGTGTCCGGGATCGTATAGCCGTTTGGAACTGTGCGTGGAGGTTCGGAGACCACTTGTTCCGAAATTTCAGATGAAGCGCTTTCCTGTTTTTCAGGCGTGTTTGAAATTGAAGGCGCACTTGATTCATCGGATGTGGTATTCACCGTGATTTGAATACAGCCACTCATACTACCGATTAAAACCATTAACAGAATTGCAATCCCAAATATTTTAATGTTTTTCATAGGTATTTACCTCAATGTTATAGTCGTTAAACGACAGCAGCGCTGTGTAAATCCGTTTCACACAGCGCTGTCTATTTTATTTATACCTTACTGCGCCGCTTTCTCAAGTGCCTGCTTGATGTCATCGAGGATGTCTTCCGGGTTTTCGATGCCTACGGAGAGGCGGATAAGATCCGGGGAGACGCCAGCTTCCTTTAATTGCTCGTCGGTCATCTGGCGGTGCGTGGTGCTGGCCGGGTGCAGCACGCAGGTGCGCAGGTCTGCGACGTGCGTGACGACGGAGGCAAGCTCCAAGCTGTCCATAAAGCGGGTGGCCGCTTCCCTGCCGCCCTTGATGCCGAAGGAAATGACGCCGCAGGTGCCGTGCGGCATATATTTCATAGCGAGCTCGTGGTACGGACTGCTCTCAAGGCCCGGATAGTTGACCCACGCCACGCGGTCGTCCTGCTCGAGGAATTCGGCAATCTTCTGCGCGTTCGAGCAATGGCGCTCCATGCGCAGCGCGAGCGTTTCCATGCCGAGGTTGAGGTAAAATGCGTTCATCGGGGCAGCCTGTGCGCCAATGTCGCGCATCAGGTGGCAGCGCGCTTTTGCGATATACGCCGCCTTGCCGAAGTGCTCGGCATACACGATGCCGTGGTAGGATTCATCCGGCTCTGTGAACTCCGGGAACTTGCCGTTGTTCCAATCGAAATTACCGCTGTCTACAATGGCGCCGCCGAGCTGCACCGCGTGACCGTCGAGGTACTTTGTGGTGGAGTGCGTGACGATGTCTACGCCGAACTCGAACGGACGGCAGTTGATAGGCGTCGGGAACGTGTTATCGACAATGCACGGTACGCCGTGCGCGTGTGCGGCGTTTGCAAACATTTCGAGGTCTGTCACGACGAGAGACGGGTTCGTAAGCGTTTCCGCAAACACGCAGCGGGTGTTCTCGCGGAATGCGGCGTTCAGCTCGTCCTCGGTGCAGTTCGGCGAAACGAATGTGCAGTCAATGCCCATTTCATGCAGGGTTTTGTAGAACAGGTTGAATGTGCCGCCGTATACGGCGCTGGAGCACACAACATGACCTCCAGCGTGGCAGATGTTCAGAACGGCCATCATGGTGGCTGCCTGGCCGGAAGATGTGACGAGCGCGCCTACGCCGCCCTCGAGTGCCGCAAGCTTCTTTTCCACAGCGTCGAGCGTCGGATTACCGAGGCGCGTATAGAAAAAGCCGTCCGCTTTTAAATCGAACAGATCGCCCATTTCTTTGGAGCTGTCATAGGTGTATGTGGTGCTTTGTACGATGGGCAGAACGCGCGGTTCACCGTTTCCGGGCGTATAGCCCGCGTGGATACACGTTGTATCCGGTCTGTACTGTTTCATTTGGACTTCCCCAATCTTTAATAATATCCTATTTTCGCGGCAGTGCTTACTTTGTGAAAAGCGCTTTTAAGAGATTTGCGATGAAATCCGAGCCGAGCACGACCAAAATGACGATCGCCATGAACGCGATGACGGAAAGTGACTGGATGAGCATACGCTTGCCGCGGGGCATATCGTCCTCTTCGGACGGTTTTTCCTGCGACTGCTCTTCCCGCTCTTTGAGCATCAGCTCTTTGGCGCGTTCGAGGTCTTGGTATTCCACGTAAATATCCTTATCGGTCGGCAGATACTCCGGGTCGTACACGCTGGTGGAAAAGCCTCCTTTTACGGGGTGTATCGCATGGCGCACCGCGTTTTGCTCAAAAAGCAATGCGAGCTCCGCAGCTTCCCCCTCGCTGACCTTGAGGAAAAACACTTCGTCCTCGGGCTTTACGGGCCGCAGACCGCGGCTGCGCTTGCAGTTCGGACAGGTTTGTGTGGAATCCTCGCAGATGCTTTTGCATTTCGTGCAGTAGAGCATAATAGCCTCCCATTTCGGCATTGCCGTTTCTGCTTTTCAGTATAGCACAGCTTTTTTACAAATTCAACTGCCTTTCGCGGCGCACTTCATTGCAAAACAGGCTGCAACTGTTCTCCACGCACAGCATTTGCAAGCGTTTCGGGAATTAGGTCGAAATGTGCGACGAGAGAATTCGGCTTTTTTATGGGGTCGTCCTGTCCGAGGGGCACAAAATAGATGTTTTTCGTGTTCATAAGCAGACCGATGTTTTTGCACGACGCACCGAGAGCATCGTTTGTGGCGAGGGACAGTATAACGGGCATGGAGACGCGCAGGGCGGATTTTACCGCCATCGTGACGGCGGTATCCGTTACGGCATTTGCAATCTTTGCAGCGGTGTTTCCCGTGCACGGCGCGACGAGCACGGCATCGGCAAGACGCTTCGGGCCGATGGGTTCCGCTTCTGCGATGGTGTGGATAATTTTTCGTCCGCAGATATTTTCTATGCGCTCGTGAAAGCTTTCCGCCGTGCCGAAGCGTGTATCGGTCGTGTACGCCGTTTCACTCATCACGGGCAACATATCCCAGTCCTTTCGCAGCAGAGCAAGCTGCGCGAGAGCTTTTTCAAACGTGCAGAACGATCCGCACATGGCAAAGGCAAGCGTGGGCATGTCGATCACTACTCCTCCAAAATATTGTAGACCGCCTCTTTGATATACTCCGCCGCCGTTTTCGGCGCGACGCGGCCGGGCAGCGAGGGCGCGTCGATGACATGCAGGTGCAATTCTTCCGCACGCTTCAAATCGATGCCGCCGGGTGCGGAGGCGAGCTCGATGATGAGCGTATCGCGCGTTTGCTGCATGAGCACAGGCGAAGTCAAAACCTTTGCGGGCACAGTGTTGAAAATGAGATCGAACCTTCTGCTGATCTCGCGGTACGTCAATGGCTGCACGCCGAACGCGCGCATTTGCATGAGATCGGCCTTTTTGCGCGCTGCGCAGAATACCTCTGCACCCATACCGCGCAGGATAATCGCCAGATTTTTCCCGATGCGCCCGAACCCCGTGATGAGACATTTTGCGCCGTTTATCGTGCCGGGGTATTCGCGAATCGCAATGCCGACCGCGCCCTCTGCCGTTGGGATCGCGTTGCCGACGGCAAGCTCTTCGCGGCGGTAGTAGTCTTCGGGCTCAATCTCACGCCACAGGGAAGACGAGGCGGTCAACCGCTGAAGCATGCCGCCGCACACCGTTTTGTGCATAAAAAGACGCGCAAAATCGTCATCTAAACGAATTTCGTTTTCGGCATACGGCGCGTTTAAAAACAGACCGTCCTTTGTTGCGGGCAGCGGCAAAAGGATGACGGAGCTTTTCGCCGCAAGCTGCGGCAGGTCACATTCCGCTGCGCCGCGGCAGGTGCCGAGCTTTTCTAAACCGCAGACACACACGGGATAACCGTCCGCCGCAATGGACTGCGCCAAATATTTCATGCGCTCATCGCCGCCGATGACGCCGAATGTATTGATCATGGGCATATTTCCCCCCACCTTTCAAATTATCATCCGCTTCATTTTATGGAAACGGGCGGCTTTTGTGCGCCCTGAGAGACTTTTTTATACTTTTTTGAATTTGCTATTTATTTTTCTGCCCGTTGGCGGTATAATGTATGTGTATGGGTATGCGATTTCGGACGCATAGCTATGTTTTTGAGATATAACACAGTGTATTACATAATTTCAGATAATTTCGCAAAACAAGTTTTGCGTGAAGCCAATTCAGAAAGGACTCTTTCGTTATGACGAATCAGAATAATACGACCGATAAAAACGTTAACTTGCTCGATACCGTACGTCGTCTGCACTTTGTAGGCATCGGCGGTTCCGGTATGTGCCCTATGGCGGAGATTTTACACCACAAGGATTATATCATCACCGGCAGCGACATCAATGAATCCGACACGCTCGCGCGCATTCGCAGCTACGGCATCCCGGTGCACATGGGTCACCGCGCGGAGAACATCGGCGATGCGGAGGTCGTGGTGTACACGGCGGCTGCAAAGCAGGATAACCCGGAGCTTGTTGCGGCGCGTGCAAAGGGTATTCCGACGTTGGAGCGCTCCGTGATGCTCGGCCTTTTGACGAAGAAGTTTGCAAACCCCATTGCGGTTTCCGGCACGCACGGCAAAACGACGACCACCGGCATGCTCACGCAGATCTTGATTGAAGCCGGACGTGACCCAAGCGCCGTCATCGGCGGCAAGCTGCCGTTCATCAACGGCAACGGCAGAGTCGGCAAAAGTGCGGACATTGTTTGCGAAGCGTGTGAATATGTCGATACGTTCCTGCAGCTCCACCCCGCCATCAGCATCATCACAAATATCGATGCCGATCATCTCGATTATTTCGGCACGCTCGATAATATTGTGAAGTCGTTCCATCAGTTCTGCTTGCAGACCTCAAAGCGCATCATCGTCAATGCAGATAACGCCAACGCCATGCGCGCCGTAGAGGGCATTACGAATGCGGAGATCGTCACGTTTGGCAGAACGGATAAAAGCGATTACTACGTGACGGAGCTCAACGAAGAAGATACGGTCTGCGAAGACTTTACCGTTATGTATAAGGGCGAGCGCGTTTGCCGCGTGAGCCTGCGCGTGCCGGGTGAGCACAACATGATGAACGCTTTGGCGGCTGCCGCTGCGGCACATGGCATGGGTGTGGACGGCGAGCACATCAAAAAGGCGCTTGAGGACTTCTCCGGCGTACACCGCCGTTTTGAGATTTTAGGCAAATTTGAAGGCGTGACCGTCGCCGACGACTTTGCACACCACCCGACAGAGCTTTCCGCCGTGCTTTCCGCTGCCGTGCGCATGGGCTACCATGAGGTTTGGGCGGTATTCCAGCCGCACACTTATTCCCGCACTGCAATGCTGCTGGATGATTTTGCAAAGGCGCTTTCCATCCCCCAGCATGTTGTGATGACGGAAATTCTCGCCGTGCGCGAGACGAACACGTATAACATTCATACAAGCGACCTTGCGGCGAAGATTCCCGGCAGCTGCTGGTTTGGCAGCTTTGAGGAGATTGCGGATTATGTGATGACGCACGCTAAGGAAAACGACCTCATTTTAACGCTTGGCGGCGGCGACATTTACAAGTGCGCAAATCTCATCGTAGAAAAATACAAAGAGAGAGCATAAATTTCTAAAAGGCTTTCCGCGCGAAAGCTTTTTCTTTTGGAGGTACCATGTCTTTTCGCGCCATTTTCTTTGACATTGACGGCACTTTGCTCGGGCGGGATAAACGTATGCCGCCTTCGACGCTGCATGCACTAAAAAAGGCGCGTGAAAATGGCGTTTTGTTATTCGTTGCAACGGGTCGTGTGACGCCAATGACGTATTTCCTGCGTGATTATTTTGATTTTGACGGCTTTGCCGCGATGACGGGGCAATATTGCTTCGATAAAAACGGCAAGGTTTTACATACGCTGGCGATCGACCCGGAAGACATTCGTCTTTTGATGCAGCTGCAAAAAGAGGAGCCTTTTCCCTGTCTGATCGCCGAGGGGCGCGAGTGTTTTGCTGCAACACCCGCAAAGCAGATCGACGATAACTTTTACAGACATAATTTGCCCGCGCCTCCCCTCTATGACGTGTCGCGCATCGGTAAACACGAGGTGTATCAGCTGATGCTGTATGACCCGGAAATCTATGCTTCGCGCATTTTGCCTTTAAAGCATATTAAGTACACGCACACAGTTTCCTATTGCTACGATGTTATTCATGAGAACGGCGGCAAGCAAATCGGTATTCCGGCAATGGCGGCGCATTACGGGATAAGAAACGATGAAATTCTCGTGTTCGGTGACGGCCCGAACGACGTGGACATGCTGCGCGACGTTGGCTTCGGTGTTGCGATGGGCAACGGTTGTGCAAAAGCCAAGGCGGCTGCAAATTATGTGACAACGGATGTGGACGACGACGGCATTTACCGCGCCTTGAAAGAGCTCGGCGTTATTTAAACTATAAACAGAAAGCCCCGCAAAACCGATCTCCTCGGTGATTGCGGGGCTTTTGCTATGCGGAAAATTTTATCGTTTGTATTTCGGTGCGGCGGCGCGGAGCGTGTGCCAAAGGAGCGCAGCGGCAATGATGGCGGCGCTTACGGCAGCGCCGATGGAAAGGCTTTTGTAGCCGAGCGGCCCTGCGACCATAGAGACGAGCACGGCAATGGCGGCGATGCACAGCAAAATGATATATGCGGCTTTATCCATATGCTCAAGTACATTTTTGTTCATGTTCATAAAAGCATCTCCTTAATCGGCAAGCTGATTGACAATAGCGGCAAACTCCGGCAGCGTGAGTGCTTCGGCGCGGGAATTTGCCCGAACCCCGGCTTGCTCAAATGCGTCTGTCACTTGCTGTTTCGACATATGCAGTGTGTTGGAAATGGAATTGACAGCCGTTTTGCGGCGCTGTGCGAACGCAGCGCGAATGACGCGGAAGAAAAGTGCTTCATCGTGCACATCCACGGGCGGTTCTTTTCGAATACGCAACTGAATGACGGCGGAATCCACATTCGGTGCGGGCATAAAGCTGCCGCGGCTGACCTCGAACAAAATTTCCGGCTCGGCGTAATACTGCACGGCCGCACTGACAGCGCCGCACTCGCGCGTGCCGGGCTGTGCACACAAACGCTCTGCCGCTTCTTTTTGTACCATAACCGTGATGCTCGTGATGGGCAAACGATTTTCCAAAAGCTTCATGATGACCGGCGACGTGATGTAATACGGCAGGTTCGCACACACGGCGACCTCTTCCCCGTTAAATTCTTCTTCGATGACGCGGTGCAGGTCGATCTTCATCACGTCGTCGTTGATGACCTTCACGTTATCGCAGTCGGCAAGTGTTTCGTCTAAAACGGGCAACAGGCGTTTATCAAGCTCGATGGTGACGACTTTTTTTGAGATCTGCGAAAGCTCGTAGGTCAAAACGCCGATGCCGGGGCCGACCTCAATGGCGCCTGCGCAGTCTGCCGCGCCGCTCATCTCAGCCATGCGCGGGCAGACGGAGGGATTGATGAGAAAGTTCTGACCGAGCGCCTTGGAAAAGCTGAAGCCGTTCTTTTCCATGACGGCTCGAATGGTGGATATATCGGAAAGTCTTTGCATAGGGATATCCTTTCGATTAAAATGTCACTTTATAGATCTGCACGCCGTTTTCGTCAAAGACACACGGGAACAGCGCTTTGATTTCCGCTTCGTTCACGGTGAAGTTATTGCGCTCGTAAGCGGAGACCAGAATGTAATCAATACTGTATTTTTCAAAGAGCGCACAGTTTGCCTGCGGTGCGGAGAACATACTTTGCATGTCCGTTTCGCGCTCGGTGTAATCGAGCCCGTGAAAATACACGTAGCTTGTGGAGCCGCAGACGATGTTTCTGCCCGTCAGCGCCGCGATCTCGTTGTTATGGCGCATATCGGTGAGCACGGTGTCTTCCGGCTCGGTGTTCTCATAAATGTACTCCGCTGCTTTGAGCTGACTGTCGCCGTATAAGCAATAACCCGCAATGCTCTCTCTGCCGATGGTCAGCACCGCAGAAAGCATGCATAGCACGAGCGCGCCGACAGCCAATGCGCGGCGGCCCGGCAATGTGCGCAGGCGGCGGTAAATCTCGACCATATACGAAGCGACTACGCCGCAGACGAGAAAATAAGCGGCGTAAAGCAGCTTGTTGTTATCATAGGTATTCGGCTGGAATACGACAAACTCGCAAATGAACCAAATGACGGCTGCGGGAGCGCAGACCGTGAACCGGTGTTGATCTGCCGTGAAAAATGCAAGCAGGAACAACAGCGCCGTGACGCCGAGGTTCACAAGATAGAACCACAAATAGCCGTCCTGCAAATTGCCCCAGTTGTACCACCCACGTATAAAGCTGTCTCCGCTCGCCTGCGAGAATGTCCACGTGAAAAGTTGCGGTGCGGCAAGCAGCAGTGCGATGAGCAGGAATATGCCCCACGTTTTTACAAGCTGTATGCCGAAACCCTTGCGGATCGCCATGATGAGCAGTGCGAGCACAAACAAAACGAATGCTGCGGCACAAACCAAAACCAGATACAGAAACACGGATGATTCGCGCGAGATGAGCTTCGGCGTGACAAACTGCGCGCCGAACGCGAGCAACATCAAAACGAGTGCAGCGACTTTTGCGGTAAACTGCACATGAGCACTGCTGCCCCGGAACACTCTGCGGCACAGTGCAAAGCAAAGCCACACGCCGCAAATGAGTCCGAACGCGAGGAACGAATGCGTATGAATCATGACAAGTCCGCCTGCAAAAATACCGGCAATGATGAAATACCGTTCGCAGTGCTCATAAACGGCGCGGTACAGCACGTATAAAAGCGGGAATAAAACCGCCCAGCCGAACAGCGTTGCGCGCTGCGGGATGAGCATATCCACAATGACGTTCACCCAGCGGATATTTTGATTGACAAGATTCGTAGGCGTCTCATAAAACGATGTGAAAATGCGGGTAAAATTATCTGTTCCGTTTTGCAGATTCGGGAAAAAATACGCAAAGCCGAAGCCGCCGTTTAAAAAAAACAAAATCTCCGCTAACGCGGTCTTCGCTTTATCACGCAGCCAGCGTTGCCAGAAAAGATGTGCGCCGAAAAACACCTGCGCCCCGGCAAAAAGCATCGGCAGCACATACGCAAAGCGCAGCGGCGCACCGAGCAAATATAGGCTTGAAGAAATGCTGTCCGACAAGAACGGATACGAAAGCTTCACGCCCGGCAAAATGGAATACATGGGCGGAAATGCCTTCTGCTCCGCGATACTCGTGATGAATCCGAGGTGCATGCTCATGTCGCCGTAGGTGCATTGGCTCGACCAGATCTCGCCGTTTTGGTAACGGAAGCTGTGCAGCACCAAAAACACGAACAGCAGCCACAAGCCGAGCGGCAAAAGCAGTGTGCGTTCTGCACGGCAGAAGGCTTTGTGTTTGCCGGGAAAATCATTCGGAAGCAGCTTCGGACGCTTTAAGAACACAGCGCCAACCGTCAGCAAAAGCAGTGAGATGAGCGCCAAAACATGCGCTGTGATGCTGAACGAAAACAGAAATGCCCACAACGACGGCAGCCACATTAAAAGCACGCTGCCCGCGGCGCTGCCGAGAATCCTTTGTGTATATCGCCGCTCCTTATTTAAAAAGCATGCGGCAAGTGTTACGCCGCACAGCTGAAACATCAGAAAATACAGTAGCGCCACCGCGCCGCCCAAAAAATTGCCGCCCATAAACAGCTCCTGAATTTGTTCTTTAATATAATATATTGTACCATTTTGGCGACGGGATGTAAAGACGGCAGAAAAGGTTTTATTGCAGGCGCTTACGCGCTTTTTCACAAAACACCCGGAAACGGGGTTGCAGTTCAAAATGCAATGTGCTACAATATATTTTAATAATTACGGCGTCTCCCCTGCGGTTTTGCGCAAAAGCGAACGATGATACGCAGTCGTATATGTGTAGTTTCCGATTGCGGAGTGCCTGAATGCAAAGTGAGGTGTTCTTCGTGGAGAATGATATCCATCGGAGAGATAAAACGAACTACTATCTGGATCTGGCTGAGGCCGTTTCCCAGCGCTGCACATGCCTTCGACGTCACTACGGCGCTGTGATCGTAAAAAATGATGAAGTGATCTCCACCGGCTATGTCGGTGCGCCGCGCGGCAGAAAAAACTGCACGGATATCGGCAAATGCGTGCGCGTGGAAAGAAATATTCCCCGCGGTGAACGTTATGAGCTGTGCCGTAGCGTACATGCGGAAGCAAACGCCATCATCAGCGCCCCGCGCGATAAGATGATCGACGCCACGCTGTATCTTGTCGGCAAGGAGGTCTCTACCGGCGACTATGTGAAAAACGCCGTATGTTGCTCCATGTGCAAGCGCATGGTCATCAACGCAGGCATTGCACGGGTCATCGTGCGCGATGACCACGATCGGTTCAGAGAGATAGATGTTCAGGATTGGATCATAAACGACGAATCCATCGAAGGTGTATTCGGCTATTGAGCCTTACCCCGTTACCGCGTATCCGGCATAAGGCTCGGAAAGAATACGGTGAACATTTATGTCTTTAATACAGGTGTCAAACCTGACCTTCGGCTATGAAGGCAGCTTTGATAACGTCTTTGAAAACGCGTCTTTTTCCATGGATACAAACTGGCGGTGCGGCTTTATCGGGCGCAACGGCAGAGGCAAAACGACGTTTTTAAACCTGCTGCTCGGAAAATACGCGTACAGCGGCACCATTTCCGCTTCGGTCAACTTTGAGTATTTCCCGTTTGAGGTGGAAAATCCGGACGATACGCCGCTTGAGATTGCGGAGAGCATCATGCCGGACTTTGAGATGTGGCGGCTAACGCGTGAGCTCAACTTACTCGACGCCGACCCGGGACTGCTTTACCGCCCCTACTCGACGTTAAGTTACGGCGAGCGTACGAAGGTACTGCTGTCGATTTTATTTATCCGCGAAAACAGCTTTCTGCTCATCGACGAGCCGACGAACCACCTCGATATTGAAGCGCGCGGCACACTAGCTCAGTATTTAAAGTCGAAAAAAGGGTTCATCCTTGTCAGCCACGACCGTGCGTTTCTGGACGAAGTCATCGACCATGTGCTTTCCATCAACCGCGCGGACATCACGGTGATGCGCGGCAACTTTACGACGTGGCAACAGGAGAAGGACCGCGAGGATCAATTTGAGTTACAACAAAATGAGAAACTCAAAAAGGATGTGAAGCGGCTGGAGGCGGCTGCCCGCCGCAGCGCGGAATGGTCAAACCGTGCGGAAGACCGCAAGATCGGTTTCAAACCGGAACGCACGGAAAAGGCCCTTGGCCGTCGTGCCTACGAGGGTGAAAAAAGCCGTAAGATGATGAAGCGTGCAAAGAGCATTGAATCCCGCCGCAACGATGCACTGGAGGAAAAAAGCACGCTGCTGAAAAACATTGAATCGGCCGATACGAAATTGCAGATTGCGACGTTGCGCCACCCGAAAGACCTTTTGGTAGAGGCAAACGACCTTTCTATTGATTACGGTGACGGCCCCATCTTTCCTCCGCTGCGCTTTGAGATCCGCCGCGGCGACCGTGCGGCATTGCAGGGCAAGAATGGCTGCGGTAAATCGAGCATCATAAAGCTATTGTGCGGCGAAGATGTTCCCCATACCGGCACGCTGAAAACCGCAAGCGGGCTTGTGGTCTCGTATATCCCGCAAAGCGCGGAGGGACTTTCCGGCACACTGCGCGACTATGCAGAGCATTGCCGCATTGACGAAAGCCTTTTTAAATCGATCTTGCGCAAGCTGGAATTTCAGCGCACACAGTTTGAAAAGCGCATGGAGGATTTTTCCGAGGGACAAAAGAAAAAAGTGCTCATTGCGCGGAGCCTCTGCGAAAAGGCACATTTGCTTGTGTGGGACGAACCGCTGAACTTCATCGATGTTATTTCCCGCATGCAGCTTGAAACGCTCTTAAAAGAGTGTGCGCCCACAGTCATTTTCGTGGAGCACGACCGCCGCTTTGTGGAAAATGTGGCAACAAAGATCATTCGGTTATAATTGCGGTTTAAAATCTGAACAAAGCGCGTCGTGCAGGGCTGCGGCGCGCTTTTGTTATAAAAATCAGGGGCTATGAAAGAGAGAACTCTATGAAGCAAAGAAGCGACTATATTGGCATATTGGACGGCATACGCGCGTATTCCATTTTGATTGTTGCCGGGTTTCATTTGTGGCAGCAATCCTGGCTGCAAAATCTGTTTCCAAGCAATTTGCTGCAGTTTGTGGGCGTGCGGAATTTCAGCTTAAACTGGGTGCCGCGCACGGGCTACATGTTTGTAGACGTGATGCTGCTGCTTTCGGGATTCTGCCTCTTTTTGCCCTATGCGCGGCAAATGACCGACCCGCTTGCGCCGGAGCCGGATAACCTGCGCACATTCTTTAAAAAGCGTGCGGCGCGCATTTTGCCATCGTATTATTTGTGCTTGCTTCTCTACCTCATTTTCTGGGTGCGGCCTTCGGATTACGCGAATGTCAAGCAATACTTGCAGGATATTTTTGCGCATCTGACGTTTACGCAGACGTTTTGGCCGGAAAGCTACATCGGCACAAAATTTCCGACAGCACTGTGGACACTCGGCGTGGAAATGCAGTTCTATCTCGTCTTCCCTTTGCTCGCGCGCGTGTTCCGTCGCTTTCCGCTTGTGTGTTGGGCGGTGCTTTCCGTTTTGGCGCAGGTGTATATCGTGCTTTTTGCACGTCTGCCGCAAGGCAACGCAGAAAGCCTGCGCATCAACCAGTTCCCGGCGTTTTTGGGTGTATATGCAAACGGTATGCTGTGTGCGCTCTTCTTCTGCCGCCTGCGGATATGGCGCGAGCGCGAATGGAAGAAAAACCGTATTTTACCGCTTGCGGCGCTGATGCTGCTTCTGTTCAGCGGTGCTGCCATTGTGTGTATGTTAAATGACGGGCTGAGTCGTGCGGCAATCATCCAGCGCTGGCAGGTGGATTACCGCTTTCTGTTTTCTGCGATGGTCTGCGTTTTCATTTTACTTTTGGATGCTGCACCGAAAGGCGTGCAATGGCTGTTTTCAAACCGCATAGCTGCTTTTTTGTCGGCGGTCTCCTATAATTTCTATATCTGGCACAGCACGGTGCTTTTAAAGCTGAAAGCGTGGCGCATTCCACATTACCCGGATGCCCCGGAGGGTGCTGCCGCGTGGCCGCAATCCGCAGGCGGCGAGCCGTGGCACTTTACTTGGCAGGTGAAGTACACGGTGCTGTTTTGGGCGTGTGCGCTCCTTTTGGCGGTGTTTTTCACCTATCTTATCGAAAAACCGACAGCAAAACAGCTGCTCAGAAAGAAGAAAATCATCCGTACATAGAAACAGACCGCCACGGCGTATTTCACGCATTCGGCGGTCTGTCTTCATATTCTGTCCGGGTTACGGAAAACTATTCCGTTTTGCCGTCTTCTTTCTGGCCGTAAGCGCGGTCGGCAGCTTCTCTCGCAATATCGATGACGCTGTATTCGCGCTTTTCGCCCTGTTCGATGATAGGCAGCATTTGGTAGACTTCTGCCGCCATGCCGTGCCCCCAAAGCATAGGGTCGATACGCATGGAGTAGCCGTGGCCGTTTTCGCACATCCAATCGGTCATTTTGGCGCGCGGTAAGCCGTAAGCCGCTAAGATCGTCATGATGACGCCGCCGTGTGTGACGAGCACGGCACTCTCATCTCCCGTCATCATCATGTTTTTAACGAGCATCTCAAAGCCCGCACAGACACGCTGCATAAATACGATGCTGCTTTCGCCGTTCGGCGGGGCCTCGTGCTGGCCGCCGTTCATCCAGGCGACGAACTTCGGGTCGTTTTTCAATTCTTCGGCCTTTTTATTTTCCCAATCACCGAAGTCGCACTCGGCAAGCTCTAAAATAACTTCCGGGTCGGCGGTGGGATATAAGACCTTCAGCGTATCGACACAGCGCACGCACGGGCTGGCGTAGTACTTTTTTGCTTCGGGGTAAATGCCCTTACGTTTCAGATCCAAAAGCGCCTGAATGCCCTCCTGCGCAAGCGGAGACTGCGTGCGGCCGATGTAACGGCCCTCCAAATTGCCCTCACATACGCCGTGGCGGATTAAATGAATGGTGTAAGATTTCATGCGGTTTTCCTTTCCGGGACGGTAAAACGCTGCCGTTGTCCCTTTCACCAAAAATTCGCGGGAAAACCCGCAAAAAAGGTTCGTTTATCTGTTTACTTCTCGGATAATTTCGTTTATAATTTACAGAGTGTTATTTTTGACTCAGGTGGTGAAACTTTTGTGAATAGTGATTTTCCGCGCATTCTGACACTGCTGCGCAAGGAACAGGGGATCAGCCAGAAAAAGGCTGCCGCAGACCTTGGCATCTCGCAGGCGCTGCTCTCTCATTACGAAAAAGGCATACGTGAATGCGGTTTGGACTTCATTGTGCGCACGGCGGATTATTACGGGGTCTCCTGTGATTATCTGCTGGGCGAAACACCGCACCGGCAGGGCGAAAAGCTGCATGTGCCGGAAACGGAGGAGGAAGACACGCACGATGGTCTCCCCAACGTGAGCCGAAAAATAATATCGAACTCCTTACATATTGTATTTGGTATTCTGAAAAAAATCAATAGCAAATCTTTAACAAAAGAGATCACGCTGTATTTGAGCGGCGCTGTGTATAACGCGTTCCGCATGCTGTATACGGCGAACCTGAAAAATCCTTCGGCTCTTTTTGAGACGAAGGACGGACTGAGTGAGGCGCTGACCGACGGCCGTATGCAGCTGGCGCGTGCCAAAAGCCGCGTGATGCTGCTCGGCGAAAAAATGTCGGACGACGAGGCCGTTAGAAAAGAGGACCTGCCCCAGCTTTCCGGCGAGATGCTCTCGGCGGAATATCCCGATTGGGCGCCCTCGCTTTTTGCATTGATTGAGAATACCGAAAACGAACACAAGGAAAACTAAGTAAACCAACTGCAAAAAGGAGGCAAACTGTATGTGTGGTTTTGTAGGTTATATTGACGGCGGCGAAACACAGCTTATGGAGCCCGTGCTGCACGCTATGGCAGACCGCATCCGTCACCGCGGTCCGGACGACGCCGACTATTATATGGACGGCGAGATTTCGCTCGGTTTCCGCAGACTTTCCATCATTGACCTCGAGGGTGGCAGACAGCCGATTTTGAATGAAGATAAAAGCAAGGTTCTCATGTTTAACGGCGAGATTTATAACTATCAGTCTCTCCGCGAAGACCTTTTAAAGGCAGGCCATGTATTTACAACGAAAACGGACAGCGAAGTGCTGCTGCACGGCTTTGAAGAATACGGCACCGACCTACTCAATAAGCTGCGCGGCATGTTCGCGTTCATCATTTGGGACAAGAACACGAAAACGCTGTTCGGCGCGCGCGATTACTTTGGCATTAAGCCGTTTTACTATGCAAAGATGCAGGGCACGTTGATGTTCGGCAGCGAGATCAAGAGCTTTGTGGAACACCCGCATTTTAAGCGCGAGCTGAATGAACGCGCACTGGAGGGCTACCTTTCTTTCCAGTATTCTCCGGGCTACGAGACATTCTTCAAGAACGTTTACAAGCTGCCGCCCGCACATTATTTCTTCTACAAAGACGGCAAAATGGATATGCAGCGCTACTGGATCCCGGAATTCAACGCGGAAGAAGACAAGCCGCTTGAATATTGGGTGGACGAGATTGAAAAGACCTTTGACGACTCCGTGAACGCACACAAGATTGCGGACGTTGAAGTCGGCTCTTTCCTTTCCTCCGGCGTGGATTCCAGCTATGTGGCCTGCTCTGCCGATGTGGACAAGACGTTTACGGTCGGCTTTGACAACGGCGAAAAATACAACGAGATCAGCTACGCAAAGGAGCTTTCCGAGCTGATTCCGGTGAAGAATTACAGCAAGACGATTACCCCGGAAGAGTTCTGGGGCAACTTCGGCAAGATTCAGTACCACATGGACGAGCCGCTTGCCGACCCGTCCGCCGTGGCACTCTATTTCGTGTGCAACACGGCTTCCAAATATTTGAAGGTCGTGATGTCCGGCGAGGGCGCCGATGAAATTTTCGGCGGCTACAACATTTATAAAGAACCGCTCGCCGTACCGGCTTATGATAAGATCCCGTTCCCCATCCGTCGCTTTATCGGCAAAGTCGCTTCGCACCTGCCGAAGAAATCCGGCATCAACTTCCTTATCCGCCGCGGCAAAAAGCTCGAAGATCGCTTCATCGGCAACGCGTACATGTTCACTGAGGAAGAACGCAAGAAGCTCCTGAAAATTAAGACCGATGCACCGTCCCCGGCAGAAGTCGTAAAGCCGTTCTATGATCGCGTAAAGGGCAAAGACCCGGTAACGAAAATGCAGTTCGTTGACCTTAACGCCTGGATGGTCGGCGATATTCTTCTGAAAGCGGATAAAATGAGCATGGCAAACTCCCTTGAGGTGCGCGTGCCGTTCCTCGACAAGAAGATTATGGAGCTTGCGGAACGCATCCCGCTCAAGTACCGTGTAAACGACGAGAACACGAAGTTTGCGATGCGCAAGGCCGCTTTGCGCCGCATGCCCGAAAAGTGGGCCGGCAAAAAGAAGCTCGGCTTCCCCGTGCCGACGCGTGTGTGGCTCAAGGAAGACAAGTACTACAACATCGTAAAGGAGAAGTTCACGGGCGAAGTGGCACAGAAATATTTCAACACCGACATGCTCGTGAAGCTGCTGGACGACCACAAAAACGGCAAGGCGGACAACAGCCGCCGCGTTTGGACGGTTTACACGTTCCTCGTGTGGTACGACCAGTTCTTTAACGATGATATTCTCAACGGCTATGCGGAGCACACAGATGCAAAGACCGCGTAAGTATTTGGAAGGAAAATAAAGATCATGAATACAGAAGCATTAAAAAAACAAGATTTTCTGCCGGTTCTGCTCGGCAGTGACATCAACGTATACGGCATGGCGCGTTCTTTCCACGAGGCTTACGGATACAAAAGCGTAGCGGTCGGCAAGGGCATCCTCCCCGCCTGCACGCACAGCCACATTGTGGAAGTTTTAAAGGTAGAACCGCGCCTTGAAGAAGACGACGTGTTTGTCCGCACGCTGACGGAATTTGCAAAGAACTTCTCCGGTCAGAGATTACTACTCGTCCCCTGCGGCGACAACTACATCAAAATGCTTGTGCGCAACCAGACGAAGCTGCTCGGCATTTATGAATTCGAGTGCATCAGCGAAGAGCTTTTAATGCGCCTTTCCATCAAGGAAAGCTTTTATCACGTCTGCGAGGAGCATGGCTTCTCGTTCCCGAAGACAACGACCTGCACGTATGAGAACCACAAGAATCTTGAGCTGCCTTTCGACTTCCCAGTCATCATCAAGCCCTCGAACAGCGTGGCATACTGGAACTGCAAGTTCCCGCACAAAAAGAAGGTTTTCGTTGCAAACACCCGCGAGGAATTTGATGCGATTTTGGACGCCATCTACGGTTCCTCTTACAAAGATCACCTCATTTTGCAGGAATTCATCCCGGGTGACGATTCTAAAATGCGCGTGATGAACTGCTACTGCGGCAAGGATAAGAAAGTAAAGCTCATTGCACTCGGTAATGCCGTGCTCGAGGAACATTCCCCGGAGGGCATCGGCAGCTATGCGGCCATCATCAACGGCTACGACGAAAAGCTGAACGAGACGATGAAGAACTTCCTTGAGGGCATCGGTTACGTGGGCTTTGCAAACTTCGATATGAAGTACGACGAGCGTGACGGCAAATATAAGCTCTTCGAGATGAACCTGCGTCAGGGCCGCAGCAGCTATTTCGTAACGGCTGCGGGCTACAACATTGCAAAGTGGCTCGCGGACGACGTCATCTACAACAAGCCCATGGATCTCACCATTGCCACAAATAAAGTGCTGTACACAATCATCCCGACGAAGATCATCTTTGACTATTGCCCGGACACCGCCGTGAAAGCGGAAGCGAAAAAGCTCATCGACGAAGGTAAAGTGGTTAACGCGGATTATTACCAGAAAGACCGCAGCCTGATGCGCTGGCTGATGTTCCGCCGCAACCAGCACAACTACTTTGAAAAGTACAAGCGTTATTTCAACAACAAAGGACTGCGTGACTGATGAACAGTTTAGGCGTTATCGGCGGACTCGGCCCCATGGCGACAGCGTATTTATTAGAGCTTATCACCGACATGACCGATGCCCGCACCGATCAGGAGCATCTTGACGCGATCATATTCAATCGCCCGAGTGTGCCGGATCGGACCGCATACATTTTAGACCATACAAAGCCCTCTCCTGTGCCGCCGATGATCGACATCGCACAGAAATTGGAGGCGCTGGGCGTGTGCGCACTCGCTACCCCGTGCGTGACGGCACACAGCTTTCACGATGAACTGCAAAGCAGCGTACACATTCCGTTTATCCACATGGTGCGCGAAACGGCAGCATATCTAAAAGAAGCCGGCTGCAAAAAGCCCGGCATTATGGCGACAACCGGCACGGTGCACATGGGCTTATTTCAAACCGCGCTGACCGAAGCGGGGCTTTCCTACGTTTTGCCGAGCGACGAAATGCAGCAGAACGTAATGTCGCTCATTTACGACTGCGTAAAAGCAGGTGAACCGGCGGATATGGTAAAATTCCGCGCCGTTTCCGACGCTTTGCGCGCGGACGGCTGCGACGCTATTATTTTAGGCTGCACGGAGCTCTCCATCATCAAGCGCGATAACGAGCTTGGGCCCGGTTATCTCGATGCGCTGGAAGTGTTGGCGCGCGCGTGCATTTTAGCGTGCGGCAAAAAACTCAAGCCGAAATATTCTTCCCTGATCCAACAATAAAAGCATAAGGAGGCGTTTTGTATGTGCGGCTTTGCCGGTTATATTCACAACTACGGAACGTTCGATAAAGAAGAAGTCATCCATAAAATGGCCGACCGCATCAAGCACCGCGGTCCGGATGATGCCCATTATTACATTGACGACGGCATTGCCCTCGGTTTCCGCCGCCTTTCCATCATCGACCTTGAGGGCGGCAGGCAGCCGATTTTAAACGAAGACGGCTCGCTCGTGTTGCTCTTTAACGGCGAAATTTACAACTATCAGGAGCTTCGCGAAGAACTTATCAAAGCCGGACACGTCTTCACCACAAAGACAGACAGCGAAACGATTTTGCACGGATACGAGGAATACGGCAAAAAGATTCTTGACCGTCTGCGCGGCATGTTTGCTTTCATCATCTGGAACAAGAACACAAAAGAGCTCTTTGGTGCACGCGATATTTTCGGCATCAAGCCGTTCTATTACTACAAAAAGGGCAAGGAATTCATGTTCGGCAGCGAGATCAAAAGCTTTCTCTCTCACCCGAATTTTGAAAAAGAGCTCGATGAGGATATGATCCCGTTGTACCTTTCCTACGAGTACAGCCCGGACGAGCGCACAATTTTTAAAAATGTCTTCAAGCTGCCCGGCGCACACTGCTTCACCTACAAAAACGGCGAACTGAAAGTGGAGCGTTACTATAAGATCGAATACAAGATTGAAGACGACAAATCGCTTGAATACTGGGAGGACGCCATCACAAAGGAGTTCACGGAGTCCGTTTCCATGCACCAGATCGCCGATGTTGAGGTCGGCTGCTTCCTCTCCTCCGGCGTGGATTCCAGCTATGTTGTGAAAGAAATCTCCAAGGGCACGAAGAAGGTCAAGACATTCTCCGTCGGCTACGAGGAGGAAAAATACAGCGAGCTGCCGTATGCGCAGGACTTCTCCAATGTCATCGGCGTACCGAACATCGCGAATAAGGTTTCCGCAGATGAGTTCTTCGACGCGGTGCCGGAGATTCAGTATTACATGGACGAGCCGCTGCCGAACCCCTCGGAGATTCCGCTCTACTTCCTCGCCAAAAATGCCCGCCGCTATGTGAAGGTCGTGCTTTCCGGTGAAGGTGCGGACGAGCTGTTCGGCGGCTACCCGATGTATCTTGCAGGCGGTCACTTTGACCACTATTCGCATAAGGTACCGCGCCCGGTGCGTAAAGTCCTCGGCACGGTCGCAAAGCACTGCCCGAACTTCAAGGGCAAAAACTTCCTCGTGCGCGGCGCCATGGAGCCGTATCAGCGCTTTATGCGCGCAAACTACGTTTTCCAGAGCGCAGAGCGTCAAAAATTCTTGAAGCGCCCCATCGCGAGCAAGGTTCCGGAGGAATACAGCAAGCGCTATTTCAACGAAGTATCGAATCTCGACGAGCCGACCCAGCTTCAGTATGTGGACATGCACACGTGGATGATCTACGACATCCTACTGAAAGCCGACCGCATGAGTATGGCAAACTCCCTTGAGCTGCGCGTGCCGTTCCTCGATAAAAAGATGCTGGAGCTTTCCACACGCATTCCTTCCCGCTACCGTGCAGCAAACGAAACGACGAAGATCGCCCTGCGCGGCGCGGCCATCAAGCAGCTGCCGGAGCGCACGGCAAACAAAAAGAAGCTCGGCTTCCCTGTTCCGCTGAACGATTGGCTGCGTGAGGATAAGTACTACAACAAGGTCAAGGCGGCGTTCCAGAGCGATATTGCGGAGAAATTCTTCGTGACAAGCGAGCTGATGAAGCTGCTCGACGACCACAAGAGCGGCAAGGCGCTGAACATGCAGAAGATATGGTCGTTCTATACGTTTATCCTTTGGTATGAGCAGTTCTTTGTGCTGAACTGAATATAGTCGAAAACAGCGTCAAATTACAGATTGACGCTGTTTCTTTATGGAATTATTTTGTTTTGTTAACAACAGACAAGCAAATTTAAAAGAAAAACAAAAGCTTTATTCTTCCCTTTTGGGGCGGAATAAGGCTTTTTCTTTTGCAGCTTTATCGTCTTGCACGGCGGTACGCGGCCGGTGTTTCGCCGGTGATGCGTTTAAACTGGCGGATGAAATGGTATGGGTCTGCATATCCGCTACGCTCGGCAACTTCCGTGATGGGCAAGTCACTGCCGGAGAGCAATAAAGACTGTGCATAACGAATACGCGCTTCAATCAGGTCGCGCATGGGCGATGTGCCAAAAACCGCGCGGTATAACGCATGCAGGTGCGAAGCGCTGACAGACGCAAGCGATGCCATTTGCGGCACAGTCCAGTGCTTTTCCGGATCAGAAAGCACCGTGTGACGCAGGTTCTGCATCTTTTCCCTATCTGCACGGCTGACCGTAGGCGAGTAGTTTTCTTCCGCTATGGCGCGGGAGAAACGCACAAGAAATTCTGTGGTGTATGCTTCCAACAAGTCCTCCCGAAACGGTTCATTGGAGAAAAATGCAGCTTCCGTTTTTCGGAAAAGGCCGGAGATAAACTCTACCGCACGTGGGTAAAGCAGTGTATTTTCGGGAATACGATAGCGCAAAAGTTGTACGCGAAAGCCAGGCGCAAAATGCGCCCAGTTGTGCGTGAGGTTACTGTCTGAGTGAAACCACTGTGGTTCATCCGGCGCATAGAAAATACAGGCGCCGGGTCTTACTGTGACTTTTTCCCTGTTAATTTCGATCTCTACGCTGTTCATAAAGTGCAAAAACGTGTAGATTTCAATGCCTGTTGGGCGCACAAGTGTAAACCCGGCCTTTTCCGGCCAATCGTGGCGAATATCTGTAATCTCCATTTTGACGCCCCCTTTGCTTTATATTATACGCAAAAGCTCCCCGTGTCGCAATAGAATAAGTCAATTTTCGTGCATGATACGACATTGTATTTTGCATAGTAATTGCGTACAATGGAACCGTAATCAAAAAAGCGCGGCAGAAATTGAGATTTGCCGTCTTTTCGGGGAAAGGATGTACGAAAAATGAGTAATATACCGAGAAAAGAATATCCGCGCCCGCAGTTTGTGCGCGAAAACTGGATGAACCTGAACGGCACATGGGCGTTTGAGATCGACAACGGCCGCAGCGGTGAGGCGCGCGGCTTACAGAAGGTCGGCACAGCGCTCAGCGGGGAGATCACCGTGCCGTTTTGCCCGGAAAGCGAACTTTCCGGTGTGCAACACACGGATTTCATGTACGGCGTGTGGTATAAGCGCACTGTAACGGTCACAGAAAAACAGCTGAAGGGCCGCGCCGTGCTGCATTTCGGCGCTGTGGATTATTGCGCAAAAGTTTTTGTGAACGGCGAGCTTGCCAGCACACACAAGGGCGGCTATGTTTCGTTTGAGTTTGACGTGACCGCACTTTTAAAAGCGGGAGAAAATGAAATTGCCGTCTACGCCGAAGATAATACGCGCGACCGCCTCATCCCGAGCGGCAAGCAGAGCGAGCAATATAACTCATACGGTTGCTTCTACACACGCACCACGGGCATTTGGCAGACCGTATGGCTGGAGTTCACCCCGAAGGCTTATATTTCCCGCGTGCAGTATTATCCGAACATCACCGCAGGCACGGTAACGGTGACCGCAGAGCTGGTCGGTACGGCAAACCTCACAGCAACGGCTTCGTTTGAAGGTAAAGAAATGGGCAGCTACACAGCAGAAAACGCCTGCGGCACGCACACATTCACGATAAAGCTGAGCGAAAAGCATCTGTGGGATGTCGGCTGCGGCAATCTGTATGACGTTGCATTCGCTTTCGGCGAAGATAACGTCACGAGTTATTTCGGTCTGCGCGAAGTGCGCCTGGACGGCCACAAGTTCCGCATCAACGGCCGCTCTGTTTTCCAGCGTCTGGTGCTCGACCAGGGCTTCTATCCGGATGGTATCTACACTGCGCCGAGCGACGAAGCGCTTGAAAACGACATTAAGCTCTCCCTTGCCGTCGGTTTCAACGGTGCCAGACTGCATGAGAAGATTTTTGAAGAGCGCTTCCTCTACCACGCAGACCGCTTAGGCTATATCGTTTGGGGCGAATTCCCGAACTGGGGTCTCGATTCCTCCTATGCCGATTCCGTTTACGGCATTTTGCCGGAGTGGACGGAAGAAATCCGCCGCGATTTTAATCACCCGGCTATTGTCGGCTGGTGTCCGTACAACGAGACATGGGATACTGACGGCAGAAAACAGTTTGACGACGCACTCGACATCGTTTACAGAGCAACGAAAGCGCTTGACCCTACCCGTCCGTGCATCGATACGAGCGGCAACTATCATGTTGCAACTGATATTTTCTGCGTGCATGATTACGAGCAGAACCCGGAGATCTTTAAGGAACACTATGACAAGCTGATGACCGAGGGCACACTGTTTGACAACCACGCGCACCGCCAGACCTACAAGGGCGAAGCGACGTTCGTCAGCGAATACGGCGGCATTCAGTGGAGTCAGGACGAGAGCGGTTGGGGCTACGGCACCGGTCCGAAGACCGAAAAGGAATTCCTCACGCGTTTTAAGGGCCTTACAGACGCATTGCTTGATAACAGTGAAATGTTCGGTCTTTGCTACACGCAGCTGACCGACGTGGAGCAGGAACAGAACGGCCTTTACACCTATCAGAGAAAGCCGAAGTTTGATCCCGCGTTCTTCCACGGCGTTTTGAGTCGCAAAGCCGCAATCGAAGACTAACAGATGCGTTTGGTGCCCGCAGTTTTTCCGCTGCGGGCACTTTTTTATCAAAATACAGGAATTTTGTTGATTTTCGTCATACGTACGTCACAAATGCATAGTATTTTATATAATAGAGTAATTTTGGGCAGCAAGCTTCTGCTGCCAGATACTGTTCTGAGGAGTGTATTTATGCCGCAAAATCACTTTAGAGAACCGAAGAACCGACGTGAACATCTTCTCTCTTCCCTACCAATCGTCTTGCCGGTGGCAGCCGTGACGATATCCGCCGCCGCGTTTGGTCTGCTGTTCCTGCAAGGGGATCTAGTGGAGCGCGCGGAGGAAACCGTTACATACACTGCAGCGATTGGCGCAGCTGACGAGCAGGTGGAAATGTACGTCTACGATGCGGGCAACGATGAAGTTGAGGAAGCCGAAGAAGAATGCCGCGAAAGAGCGCATTTTGCCGGCTGGCGAAGTAGAAGACACCGCAGAGCTTGTAGATGCATACAGCTCTGTGCCATTATTTGTTTCCAGCGGCAATCTTGCGGAGCAAGGCGTGCAGACACGGCTTGAGCTGCTTGAAGATTATTTTCCAAACGGCATGTACTGGAACCATATCGGTGTGGACACAAGCGAAATGACGGCAGACGAAATTGCCATGTGCGTTACAGACACGCCGTGCAACCATTCTGTTTATGGTTATGGAAACTGCAACATTTATAATGGACTGATGGATGATTTCTTCCCGCAATACGGAGACGAAATGCAATGCCTCGGCTACGCTTCCATCATCAGCGACCTGCTGTTCGGCTACGATGCACCGGTCACGGAGTTTTACGACTTTGACGAGTTGCGCATCGGCGATCACATCCGCATGGGTTGGTATGAGCACTCGATGATCGTGACGGACATCGACTGGGATACCGATACCATCACCGTGACGGAAGTAAATGCAGATTACGAAAACTGCCGGATCTCCTGGGGCCGACAAATCACCCGCAGCGAGCTTCTCGGCATGGAAGGCGACCTTACCTATTACACGCGCTACGCAAATTGAAAATCGTTTGTTCTGCGCCTCGGCAAGATTTTGATGTCTTGTCGGGGCACATTTTATATTTTCCAAAAGTTATACGATACAAAAACACCCCGAACGACGCAAAATCGTTCGGGGGTGTGCTGATTCAGAGAATCAATTATTTAACCATGTTGGCAACTTCGCTTGCGAAATCGTCGTTTCTCTTCTCGAGACCTTCGCCCTTCTCGAAGCGAACGAAATCCGTAACCTTCATCGTGCCGCCGGCCTTCTTTGCTTCCTCAGCAATGTACTGCTCAACAGAGAGGTCGCCGTTCTTAACGAACGCCTGCTGCAGGAGGCAGTTGTTCTCATAGAACTTGCCGATTCTGCCGGTAACCATCTTCTCGATGATGTTCTGCGGCTTCTTGGAGTTCTTCGGATCGTTCTGGATCTGAGCCATGAGGATTTCTTTTTCCTTATCGAGTGCTTCAGCCGGAACCGTGGACTTATCGAGATAAGCCGGATTCAAAGCGGCAATCTGCATTGCGACGTCCTTGCCGCACTCGTTGAGAACTTCTGCCGGAACATTCTCGGTCTCAAAACGAACGAGAACGCCGATTCTGCCGCCGCCGTGTACGTAAGCAACGCAGTCGCCCTCGTAACGGACGAAGCGACGGATCTTGATGTTCTCGCCGATGGTGAGAATCTTATCTTTCAGCATAGCATCAACGGTCATATCGGAGCCGTGTGCCTTAGCTGCAAGGAGAGCTTCAACGTCTGCCGGGTTCTCATAGATAACAGTCTCGGCACAGGTCTTAACGAAATCGATGAACTGAGCATTCTTCGCAACGAAGTCGGTCTCAGCGTTGACTTCGATCACAACGCCAACCTTACCGCACTCGCTGACCATAGCGTATGCAACACCCTCAGCTGCAATACGGCTTGCCTTCTTAACGGAAGCTGCAAGACCCTTCTCGCGGAGAATCTCGGTTGCCTTCTCTACATCGCCCTCAGCCTCTGTGAGAGCCTTTTTGCAATCCATCATGCCGCAGCCTGTCTTAGCGCGCAGATCTGCAACGTCCTTAGCTGTGAAATTCATTTCAAATCACCATTCCTTGTAGAATCTTAAACTCTATATCAAACGAAAGGAATTTTTAACCGAAATTAAATTATTCCTCGGTCTCAGCAGCAGCTTCTTCGGTCTCCTCAGCAGCAGCGCCCATGCGGCCCTCGCGGCCTTCGATGATAGCGTTAGCCATAGCACCTGCGATGAGCTTAACAGCGCGGATAGCGTCGTCGTTGCCCGGGATAACGTAGTCGATCTCGTCCGGATCGCAGTTGGTATCAACGATTGCAACGATGGGGATGTTCAGCTTGCGAGCCTCAGCAATCGCGTTCTTCTCCTTGCGGGAGTCAACAACGAACAGAGCGCCCGGCAGCTTCTTCATTTCCTTCACGCCGCCCAGGTACTTCTCGAGCTTGGCGATCTCGAGCTGGAGCTTGATAACTTCCTTCTTCGGAAGCAGATCGAAGGTGCCGTCTGCCTGCATCTTCTGCAGCTGGTTCAGACGAGCGATACGGGTACGCATGGTCTTGAAGTTGGTCAGCATGCCGCCCAGCCAGCGAGCGTTTACGTAGAACTGACCGCAACGCTCAGCCTCTTCCTTGATTGCGTCCTGCGCCTGCTTCTTGGTGCCGACGAACAGGATGGACTCGCCGGAAGCTGCCATATCGCGAACGAAGAAGTAAGCCTCCTCGAGCTTCTTAACGGTCTTCTGCAGGTCAATGATATAGATACCATTGCGCTCGGTGAAAATGTAGGTTGCCATTTTCGGGTTCCAGCGACGGGTCTGGTGGCCGAAGTGTACGCCGGCCTCCAGCAGCTGCTTCATAGAAATTACTGCCATTTTAGTTTTCCTCCTTGGTTTTTCCTCCATCCCAGATCATCTGACAGCAGCAACGGGGAACCGTCACCGACTGCTTTCATTACGGGATGTGCGAATTTCATGCTCTAATAGTATATCCGAACTTTCGCCCGGTGTCAATCATTTTTTTGCATTTTTTCGCCTGTTTTCTCGATTTTCTGCCGCACTCCCGCTTTTCCCTTATTTCGGCCGGTACCGCACGAGGATATAGTCCTCGCCGAGCGTTTCGATGCAGCTCCACGGGATGATGCAGCCCTCGCGCGAGAACATGCCGAACAGCCCGCTCGCGGACGGCACGACGATGGCGCTGATCTGGCCGCAGGCCGGGTCAAAGACCAGATCGCATACCTCTCCCATGCGCGCCCCATCGCACAGGTTGATGACCTCGCGGCAGTGCAGCTCGGAAAACCGCATATTCTCACTCCCCCAGTGCGCGGCGCAGAAAATCGTCTGTCGACTCGAAGGCGGCGCGGTTGAAGCGGCCGAGCTGATAGAGCGACTCCGGGTCGCGCGTCACCGTATTGATGTGCTCCTCGCAGCCGAGCGTGCACAGGAAGCCCATCTCGCGCAAAATCCTTTCGCTCTCCTCCGAGCATGCGCCGAACGGATAGGTATAGCATTCCGGCGCCGGCAGACCGATCTCCTCGATCAGCTGCTGGGTCTGCTCGGTATCCTCGTACAGCAGCTTTGCATAACGCACTTCGTCCTCGCCGCTCCGCCGCAGACAGCCGCGCCGCTCGCCGTATTCATGCAGATTCCACGAATGGTTCTGTATCTCGAAAACGTCCTCGGTCTCGCGCAGCCGCTCCGCACGCAGATGCGACCAGTAGGCGTTTTCCTCGCCGTTTTCCGTAAAGAGCGCGGTCTGGCTGCCGATGATCGACACGACCGCCCGCATGCCTCTCTGCCGCAGCAGCGGATAAGCATAGACATAGTTATTATAGTAGCCGTCGTCAAAGGTCAGCATGACCGGCTTTGCCGGAAGCGGCGCGCCGTCCCTTGTGTACGCGATGAGGTCGCGTACCGTCACCGTCTCGCAGCCGCGCGCCCGGAGCGCATCGAGGTCGCGCGCGAGCACCTCGGGCGAGACCACATATTTTCCCTGCCGCGCGCCGTCCTTCAGGATGCTGTGATACATGATGATCGGAAGCGTCACGCGCTCCTCGGAAAACACCGTCCGCATCCTCTCCTGCCGCAGCAGGCCGATGCCGAGGCACAGCGCAAGCAGCGTGCACGCCATCTGCACCGCTGTGCGTCCAAAGCCGTATTTCAAGAAAAATCCCCTCCCCGAGCGCCTGTCATAACAGATTATGCCCGGGAAGGGGAAAATATGAAACTGTTCCAGTTTCTCGCTCGAAACCACGCTTTCGAGCGAATATTGAAGAAAAACCGCGCCCTGCGGGCACATTTTTTCTTCCCTTGTATAAAAACCGAGGTACACGCCCCCGTTTTTTATGAATTTGCTGCGCAAATTCTATTTAATGCGCGCTGTCGCGCGAAGAATGCGCCGGAAAACGCTTTTCCGCAGACTGCCGGCTTAGTCCTTCTTATACTTCGCGACACCCTCGGTGTACAGATTGCCGCCGACCGAGTCCTGCGAAACGATAGCAGAGAAATTCTCGACCGTCAGGCGCTTGACCGACTCACAGCCGAGCTCATCATACGCGATGACCTCGACCTTTTTGATGGAAGCAGCCTTTGCTGCGCCTGCGCCGCCGATCGCGACCATGTAGACCGCGCCGTTGCGCTCCATCGCGTCCTGCACGTTCTGATTGCGCACGCCCTTGCCGATCATGCAGGACAGGCCTGCGTCGAGCAGACGGGGCGCGAACGGGTCCATGCGGCCGGAGGTCGTCGGGCCGACCGAGCCGATGACCTGACCCGGCTTTGCCGGGGTCGGGCCTGCGTAGTAGATCGCCGCACCGTCCAGATCGAACGGCAGCTTTTCGCCTGCGTCCATCGCCGCAACGATCTTCTTGTGCGCTGCGTCACGCGCGGTGTAGACGATTCCGGTCAGCGATACCGTATCGCCTGCACGCAGTCTGGGAGCCATTTCCTTCAGCTCTTCGGTTTTCAGATCATAATGAGCCATTTTAGTTTTCCTCCGTTTTCGGGCGCAGACTGTTCAGCACATCGCGCAGCCCGTTTTTCGATTTTTCCGTTGTATTTTTGCCGAGGGAGGCCGAGATGCGGTCGATCTCGCCGATGACCTCGCCCGCCCTGCGCGCCATCTCCTGCGACTCCTGCTGGCTGCGTGCGAGCATCACGCGGTAGTTTTCCTTGGTCTCCTCGAGCTGGCGGCGCACCTGCTCGATGGTCTCGAGCGACTGGCGGCGCAGCTTCTGAAGCTCGGTTTTTGCGTCCTCCTCGATCTGCTTGGCGCGGCGGTAGGCCGAAAGCTCCATCTCCGCGATCTTGTCCTTGGACTGGTCATACTCGCCGCATTTCGCCGCGAGCTTGGCGTTTTCGCTCGTCAGGCGGTCGTTCTCCGCCGCAAGCATCTCCGCGCGCTCGTTCTGCGCCTCGATCTCGGTCGTCTGGAGCGAAAACCCTTTTTCGATCTCATCGAGCTGCGCCTGTATCCGGTCCATATCGAGCGTCATCGCGCCCAGACGCTCCAGCAGCTCCGCATTTTTCTCCGTGAGCTTTTCGTTCTGCCCGCGCAGCTCGCCCATCGCCGTCTGTGCATCATCCAGACTGCTCCGCAGGCGTTCCGACTCCTCGTAATACTTCGCGTCGGTCTCCTCTATGTAGCGCAGCACATCCTCGCGCCGAAAGCCGCCGAACACCGCGCTCCGAAACCCCTTCGTCTGCTCGTCCATTCGATACGCCCCCTCCGTTTTCGTAGTCTCTTATAAAGTACAGTATACCAAACCGCGCGGTCAATAGCAACCGCCGGCACGCGAAAAAGTCTGCGTTTCGTCAAAAATGCGCGCTCTCGCGCGGCTGATGTCTGTGCGCAGAAGCGGCTTTGGGGCAAATTGATTTTTTCATTTCTCCTACTTGTAAAATCCGCTCGAATTCAGTAAAATAGAAGAGAAAAGAATTTTGAAATCACGGGGGAATGAACGGAACATGAAAAAAATCGGTTTTGACAACGAAAAGTACATTGCAACCCAGTCGGCGCACATCAAGGAGCGCATCGCGCATTTCGGCGGCAAGCTGTACCTGGAGTTCGGCGGCAAGCTGTTCGACGACTACCACGCGAGCCGCGTTCTGCCCGGCTTCGAGCCGGACAGCAAGGTCCGCATGCTGTGCCAGATGAAGGACGACGCAGAGATCGTCATCGTCATCTCGGCCGGCGACATCGAGAAGAACAAGGTCCGCTCCGACCTCGGCATCACCTATGATGTGGATGTGCTTCGCCTCATCGACGCCTTCCGCGGCATCGGTCTGTATGTCGGCTCGGTCGTGATCACGCAGTACGCCGGTCAGGCGGCTGCGGACGCCTTCAAAAAGCGTCTGACCGCGCTCGGCATGCCGGTCTATATGCACTACCCCATCGCAGGCTATCCGGGCAATGTTCCGCTCATCGTTTCCGACGAGGGCTACGGACGCAACGAGTACATCGAGACCACCCGCCCGCTCGTTGTCATCACCGCGCCCGGCCCCGGCTCGGGCAAGATGGCCACCTGCCTCAGCCAGCTTTATCATGAGCACAAGCGCGGCGTGACCGCAGGCTATGCGAAATTCGAGACCTTCCCCATCTGGAACCTGCCGCTCAAGCATCCGGTCAACCTCGCTTACGAGGCGGCGACCGCCGACCTGAACGACGTCAACATGATCGACCCGTTCCACCTCGAGACCTACGGCGTGACCACGGTCAACTACAACCGCGACGTCGAGATCTTCCCGGTCGTTTCCGCCATCTTCGAGCAGATCGCCGGCGAAAGTCCCTATCATTCCCCGACCGATATGGGCGTCAACATGGCGGGCAACTGCATCATCGACGACGATGCCTGCCGCGAGGCCTCCTGCCAGGAGATCATCCGCCGCTACTATCAGGCGCTCTGCGATGTCCGCATGGGTCTCGGCGACGAGAGCAGCGTGCGCAAGCTCGAGCTGCTGATGAATCAGGCGAACGTATCCACCGCGAACCGTCCGGTCGCCGCCGCCGCACTCAAGCGCGCAGATGAGACCGGTGCGCCCGCGGCCGCCATCGAGCTGCCCGACGGCACCACGCGTAAAATCGATGCATTCGAGATGTATCGCCCCCGTATCAGCGCGCACGAGAATGCGCACGTCACGGTGGTGGGCCACTTTCCCAACGTGGCCAAAATCAGCGAATATGCCAAGCATTTCCGGATTGACTTCAGGTTTGCAGTCGGGTCTTGCTCGATTGCGCACTCTCCCGGCGTGCTCCCCTATTCCTCCAGATCGAACAAGCTCTTCATGTCAGTTTCCTTCATGGGAGCGCCAGCTGAAGGCAGCTTCTCTGCGCGGAACTTCTCGACCTGAGCTTTGCCGCCGATGAATTCTTCTGCCGTGCCGACCATGGTCACCGTGCGGCTTCCCTTAATGGTGAGCGCCTGCACGCCTTGCGTCGAATTGGTGGTCTTGGTCTTCAGAAGCGATGTGTTGAAGTTCACCAGGCGGTTGTCGCTAGAAACGAGCGCCAGGTCACGTTCTTCCTTCAGCACCGTGGCGTACAT
>ENA-ORLY01001265-ORLY01001265.1-human-gut-metagenome-genome-assembly--contig:-NODE-1265-length-31089-cov-12.649297_pt1 | contig 31089 bp, 25 predicted proteins | sample MGYA00243071_ERZ508832 | MGnify/ENA primary metagenome ERZ508832 (study PRJEB26277, sample SAMN04329777) | human gut metagenome | biome: human-associated habitat | host: Homo sapiens | place: USA... | reverse complement strand
GCCGAACTCGAAAGGCGAAGTTGCGCTAGAGGGAAATCTTTCTCTAACGCCAGAGGATTTGAGAGAAATTAAGGCACTGGGCATTGGAATCAAAGAAGCTGTGCAAACTGGTGCGGCTGGTTACGTCGCGGGTAGTTTGGTTGGTCTTGCAGCACAGAGTGGGGCAGCAAGTATGGCTGTGTTTGCTTCTACCGGTACGGCAATTTCTTCGCTTTCTGGCGCAGCAGCAACAAATGCAACATTGGCACAGCTTGGTGGTGGTGCACTGGGCAGCAGCGCAGGTGCTCTAGGAGTTGCAGGAGGAAAGGCGGTAATGACCGGTTTGACCGCAGCACCGTTGCTTATGGTAGAGGGCATTCTTTTCAACGTCAAGGGTAACAAGGTACTGGACAGTGCGTATGATATCAAATGGGAAGCAGACAAAGCTGTGGGTACGATGAAGTCTATGGAATCGGAACTGCGAAAACTGTCTCGCCTGTCCCAAAAAGTGCAGGACGAACTGCAGCAGCTGTATGATGTTTATCTGCGGTTAATCGTGCAGGCTGAAAGAACGGTTGAACGCACAACGGAGTACATCAACTTTACAGCAGCGGAAAAGATGAATTTCCAGAAGACCTGCTTGGCGATTAAGCTGATTTCGGTTCTTTCTAAGCAGGATCTGCTGGATAAGGCTAAGGAAGGCGAAATGAACAAAGTTCTGGACAAGGAAACAAAGGCTACGCTCCAGACTGTTCAGCAGGCTGCTGAAAATGCAAAAATGTGCAGGGAATGCGTTATGAATTCCTTGCACATTTTTTATATTGACGTTATTTCGTAAAATATAGGGGCGAAATGCTTGATGTACGACAAGATAAAATGTCGGTATTGAATCCCTTGCAACACACACAAGGCTTATTTACTGGAAAGACTGGATAGCATTATACCGCAGACCTTACAAAACAAAATATGGGATGTGATCTGGCAGAGGTGGAAATATTATGAAAATCTTTGCAGTTAGAGATGAGGACAATACAACAAATAAGGCGGTTGCATATCTGTTCTATTATGAAAAAGAAAAGCGCTTTTATATTGAATTGTCAGAGGAAGCCGATCCATGGAAAACGCCGCTGATCCTCTCGTCTTTTTTGAAAAAAGGGCAAAAAACAATTAGCGCTTATTGGAGCAGAATCTGGGTGCAGCAGAGAATTGTGCCGTCTGACCGACAGAATCTTGGCATGATCCTGAGAGATAACGGACTTGACTTTTATGATGAGTATAAGCTGCTGACGATGACAAACGGACGCTGCTCACAGGATAGCTATTATTTGGAGCCGATTTCGGAGAAGGATCTTCCGAAGGAATTTGTGAAACGAAATCAGCAGAAAGTAGAAGACGTTATCCCGCTGCCAGAAAATCAGTTGCTGGTGTTTTTCCGAGATGGATGCGTGAAGAAGCATGATTTAGTGCAGTTGGCAGGTACAGATAAGCGGTTTGCTCCGGTGCTCCGGAACGAAAATACATTTCGCGCCGTTAATGTGGAAACGGATGGTTATGGTATTTGCTGGGGAGAAAACCTGTGTATTGAATGCGGAAAGCTCTATGCGGCAGGGAAAAAGGTTCCGTTAAGCATGGAAGAGTTCAAGTGCTTCGTAAGAGAACGTGTAGTTGACTCGGCTGAGGCTGCAGAGGAGCTGGCATGTTCTAAACAGAATGTAGATGATCTTGCGAAACGGGGCAAACTCCATGCAATTAAAGAAGGCGCAAAATATCGATTGTTTCTGAAAAGTGAAGTAATGCAGCGGAAATGGAAATAATGCCAGGTAAAAGCTGTATGACTTGGAGTAAAGGAGCTGTATCACAATGGAGTCACTCTGGCTGCAAATTTGCGACATTCAAGGTCGCCTCTTTAAGCTTGCATGGAAAGCGGGTTACGACAGTGAAGATTTTATGAAACAGTTCATGCGTTCCAGAGTTGCCCGTGATCTGGATTCAGAGTACAACCGAATGCAATGGGCGGGAGAAGAATATCTTCTGGAAGAATTTGCGGACGAGTGTCCACGGACTATAAAGGGAAATGCTCAATATGATAAGGAAGTTATGTATTGGGCGGGCTATCTTTACCGATATTGGCACATTCTGACCAAGGAATCAAGCAAGGAAATTTATGCGCAGGCTCCGGCAAAGACCATGAACACCAATTATTTGATGTTCCACACCATGGCTCCAGAGCTGGCAATTGAAGACTTGAAAGAGCTACATCAACAAAAGAAACAATCTAAAAAACAAAAATCGAGAAAACCAGTTCAGCAGATTTAGTGCTGGGTAAAAACTGCCGTTTGTAGCAGATCTGTAGCAAATTGAGCCTGTTTAACGAATTGACGTCATAAAAATCAAAAAGTCGTCATGCATCACACGCAGGGGGTCTGGGGTTCGAGTCCCTAATTCTCCACTCAAAAATCCGTTGTCATCTGACAACGGATTTTTTTGTTTATCTGCATCTTGCCTCCCGGCAGAAAAGACGGTACAATGAAATAAAGCACAGCAGGGGGCGGGCGAGATGGAGAAACTGGAAGCGAAGCTGAAAGCAGTGGACTGGGCCGTGCGGGATGTACTGGTGGGTACTATGCGCAGCCCGCAGCAGCTGGATATTTGCCGGAAGCACTGCTTTTATTACATCCCGGCAGAGCGCCTGCAGGACAGTGATTTTCCTGTCCGCTATGTGGCCCTTTACCAGTCACAGTATGTGTTCGGCGCACAGGCAGGTGTCCGGTACTACGGCGAAGTTACGAAATGCAGCGCCGTCCGCCGGAGCGCTATCACAGAGGTCAGCCCCCGGAGAGGGACGGAAGGAAATTTTTATTACCGCTTCGACATCCGGGAATGGAAGCAGCTGAATCGGCCCATCGAGGCCAAAGAAACGGGCTTTGTAAGGGATTTTACCAACCTGTTCCTGCTGGAGCACAGTGTCCAGACGCCGGAACTCTGGCTCCGCACGGAAGAGGAATACCGCCTTTGTTCGGCCCTGAAGCGGGCCGTCTGGGGCGACACCATCAATGAACCGGACAACGGCCTTGCATTTGAATTCCGGGGTTTCACCGTGAGCTTTGCGGAGGGGAAAATTTTCGTTTCAGACGAAGGCCGCGCTTTTGCGCGGTATGAGATCTCACATTTTTTGCAGGATCCCGGCGCTGTGGTCCGGGGCATCCGAAGAGAATGCCTCCGGAGGGATTCCATGAGGGAACTCTCGAAGATTTGAATCGTTCCTATTATTTACTTCTGCACTCCTGCGGCGCACTGCTCGATGAACTGCTTGGCGACGCGGGGGCTGCGGCCTCCGGCACGGATGGCGAAGGCTTCGGCCTTGGTCAGCAGCTCGTCGTGGGGCATCTCGATGCCGTGCTGTTTGGCAAGCTCGGTGAGGATGACCTCGAACCGGGCTTTCTCAGGCCGCTGGAAGGTGACGGTGAGGCCGAACCGGGCCGAAAGGCTCATCAGCTCCTGACGGGTGTCGGCCTCGTGGATGTCATCGCCGGTGCGGTCGGAGAGGGTTTCCTTGATGAGGTGGCGGCGGTTGGAGGTAGCGTAAACGGCGATGTTCCGGGCTCTGCCGCCCACGCTGCCCTCGAGGATGGCTTTCAGGGCCGCAAAGTTGTCGTCGTTGGCCGTGAAGCTCAAATCGTCGATGAAGAGGATGAACTTCAGTGGGTTCGCGGCCAGCTTGTCCATCAAATCGGGGATCTGATAGAGCTGGTTCTTCTTGACTTCCACGAGGCGCAGGCCGTCGGCGGCGAACTCGTTGGCGATGGCCTTGACGGTGCTGGACTTGCCCGTACCGGCGTCGCCGTAGAGCAGGACGTTGTTGGCAGGCATCCCGGCCAGCAGGGCGCGGGTGTTGGCGATGACCTTCTCCCGCTCCTGCTCGTAGCCCGGCAGCTCGTCGAGGCGCTGGGGGTCGGGGTAGCGCACCGGCACCAGCTGGCCGTTCTCGACCGTGAAGACGTGGTGCTTGGCGAACATTCCGTAGCCCTTTTTGCCCACCTCGCTCATCCGCTGGGCGTAGGCGGCGTGGAGGTCGATGGCCTTCGTCTCCCACCGGGGCAGGAAAGGCAGCTTGTCGGCGGCACCGGCGGCGTCCAGAAGCTCGTCCAGCGTCAGGCTGCACAGCTGCCGCAGGAAGTCCAGCTCATTGTCCAGTGCAGTCTGCAAGACGGGCGGCACTTCGCTGACAGCTGCCTGCCGGACACAGACCGTCTCGGCTTCGAGGACGGCAGCGGAAAGGTATTCGCCGAAATTGATGGTGTGCTCGAAGAGGGCTGCTTCGAAGGAAGCAGCCGCGTCGCACACAGCTCCCGTGCTCTGGGGGGCAGCGGCCATCCGGTCGGTGAGGTCAACAAATTTTGCAATGACGTCATCGTCCAGCAGGGCGCGGAAGATGACCAGCCCGTGGAGCCGGGCGTTCCATTCTGTGAGGTTCATAATCTTGTTCCTTTATACTCTTTTTTGGAAAACCCCTCCGTCACGCCTGACGGCGTGCCACTGCCCGGGTTGCGGCACCCAGCATCCGCAGCGCTTTGCTTGCGTCTTGCTGGCCGCTGCCCCAACAGCGACTCCCTGTTTCCGCCACTGGCGGCGGTCGTCGTTGTTGCTCCTAACGAGGGGAGGCCTTGGCATGGCGGAAAACTTCATCTCTTCGCCAGAGGCTCCCCTACAAGGGGAGCTGGCTGCGAAGCAGACTGAGAGGTTGTACGAAGACGGGCCTGCCCATGAACCGCAGGCGTGACGGAGAGGTTAAAAATTAAGCGCGTACTCCCAAAGTATACAGCGATGTAAGGCCCTGTGCAAGATGGTGTTTAATTATCTTCATGTTTGCCATGATTCACGTTACAAATCGTCGATTGACAACGGCCCGATTTATAGTATAATTGACCCAACAAATGCACAGATGGGAAAAAGTAACGCAGGATGCCCGCTTTTCAGAGAGCTGCCGGACGATGCAAGGCAGCAGGCGGCCCGGCGCGGAATCCTCCCGGAGCAGCCTGCTGAAGGACGATATATGGGACGTCTGCTAAGCAGAGCCGGTGGCGGCCGTTAGAGCGCAGGGCTTTGTTGGAAGCCCGTGAGAGGGCGCGGAAAGCGTCAACGAGAGTGGTACCGCAGAGAGTTTTGGATTGATTCCAGGTCTTTGTCTCTTGGATAAGGGGACAGAGACCTTTTGTTTATCAGGCGCTGCTCCCTGAGAGTGTTGGGAAAAAAGTGTATAAAGTGGAAAATGGAAACGGAAACAGGAGAAACTCACCATGCAGTTGAACGGTTCTCAAATCTTTGTAGAGGTGCTCTGTGAGCAGGGAGTGGACACCCTCTTCGGCTACCCCGGCGGCGCAGTGCTGAACCTCTACGACGAGCTGTACAAAAACGCCGACCGCATCACCCATGTGCTGACCGCCCACGAGCAGGGCGCATCCCACGCGGCGGACGGCTACGCCCGTGCAACGGGCCGCACCGGCGTGGTGCTGGCCACCAGCGGCCCGGGCGCAACGAACCTCGTCACCGGCATCGCCACCGCCTATATGGACTCTGTGCCGATGGTGGCTTTCACCGGCAACGTGGCCACGGAGGGCCTGGGCAAGGACGGCTTCCAGGAAGCCTACATCGAGGGCATCACGATGCCCATCACCAAGCACAACTTCACGGTGCGCCGGGTCGAAGACCTGGCCGACACCATGCGTGCGGCTTTCCGCATCGCCCAGAGCGGCCGCAAAGGCCCGGTGCTGGTGGACATCCCGAAGGATGTCACCGCTGCGGTGTGTGAGTTCACCCCGAAAAAGCCGGAGCCCATCCGCACCGTGACCACCTTCAACGAAGAGCAGGTCAAGTGGGCGGCAGAGATCATCAACGGCGCACAGCGCCCGCTGGTCTACTTCGGCGGCGGCGTCCGCTCGGCGGCCAGCTGCCAGCCCCTGCGTGACCTTCTGAAAAAGGCTGAGATCCCGGCCACTTATACCCTGATGGCCGCAGGCGTCGTGCCTTACGGCGACCCGATGAACATCGGCATGGTGGGTATGCACGGCTGCTATACCTCGAACCGGGCGGTGGCCGACTGCGATGTCCTTATCGCGGTGGGCGCCCGCTTCTCCGACCGCGTGGCCCTGAACCCCAAGACCTTCGCCAAGAATGCGACCATCATCCAGATCGACATCGACGCCAGCGAGCTGGGCAAGAACGTGGATGTTGACCTTGCCATCGTGGGTGACGCCGCCTATGTGTTGAACGCCATGCTCCCGATGATCGAGGACAAGAAGCATCCCGACTGGATGAAGATGATCCACGAGTGGCAGGCACAGGATTACCACCCGGTATCCGACGCCTCCCGCCTGATGCCCCATCAGGTCATCGGCGAGGTCTGCAACCAGTGTGGCCCCGAGGCGGTCTACGTCACCGATGTGGGCCAGCACCAGATGTGGGCGGCACAGTACATCCGCCACGCCAAGAGCCGCGGCTTCATCACCAGCGGCGGCCTCGGCACCATGGGCTTCGGCTACGGCGCAGCCATCGGCGCACAGATGGCGCTGGGCCGCGACCAGCGGGTGGTCATGTTTACCGGCGACGGCTCCTTCCACATGAACCTCAACGAAGCCTGCACTGCTGTCAGCTACGAGCTGCCCATCATCACGGTCATCTTCAACAATCAGGTGCTTGGCATGGTGCGCCAGTGGCAGACCGCTTTCTATGGTAAGCGCTTCTCCCAGACCGACCCCCACCGCAAGACCAACTTCGTCAAGCTGGCCGAGGGCTTCGGCCTCAAGGGCTACCACTGCGAGAACCTTGCTCAGTTCCAGGAGGCATTCGCCGACGCTCTGAAGCAGAAAGGCCCCACCTGGATCGAATGCATGATCGACAAGGACGAAAAGGTCCTGCCCATGATTCCCGGCGGCGGCGACATCAACGACATCATCATGAAATAAGGAGGACACAGCGACATGGAATCCAATCAGCGCAGGGTCATCAGCCTGCTGGTGGACAACCAGAGCGGCGTTCTGGCCCGGGTGTCCAACCTGTTCTGCCGCAGAGGCTTCAATATCGACAGCCTGACCGTTTCGGCCACCAACGACCCCACAGTCAGCCGCATCACCGTTTCCGTCTCGGGTACTGAAAAGGAGCTCCAGCAGCTCATCCTCCAGACTGAGCGTCTGGAAGTCACCCGTCAGGTCTTCGTACTCAACGAGTCCACCGCTCTCGAGCGGGAGCTGCTCCTGCTCAAGGTGGTGGCAAATGTCACCAACCGCGCAGAGCTGCGGGAGATCGCCGGTATCTACAAGGCAAAGATCATCGACCTGTCGCCCGACAGCATGGTCTTTGAGCTGACGGGCCGTCCCGAGAAGATCGACGCCTTTTTGAAGCTCATGTCGGACTATCAGATCCTGGAGCAGTGCCGCACCGGCGTCACCGCCCTCGAGCGCGGCGGGATGCATCAGCATATGCAGAAGCCCGCGCAGGAGGTAAGAGAGGCACAGTTCCCGCTGCCCGGCACACGGTGCCGCTAAGTTACTTTTCCGCTCCCCAGTGAGCGAAAAATATACGATGCTTATCATTCATTCTATACTGAAATAAGTAAAAAACAAAAGGAGAACAACTACCATGGCGATCAAGAAATACTACGATTCCGACTGCAACCTCGGCGTGCTGGACGGCAAGACCGTCGCGGTCATCGGCTTCGGCAGCCAGGGCCACGCACATTCCGAGAACCTCGCCGAGAGCGGCGTCAATGTCGTCGTCGGCCTGCGCAAGGGTTCTGCTCACTGGGAAAAGGCTTCTGAGTTCGCTGCAACTCATCCCAACTTCAAGGTCATGGAGGTCGAGGAGGCTGCCAAGGCCGGCGACGTCGTCATGATGCTGGTCCCCGATGAGCTGTGCGCTGACATCTACAACAAACAGGTCGCTCCCTACATGACCGAGGGCAAGGCTCTGGCTTTCGCACACGGCTTCAACATCCACTTCAAGACCATCACCGCTCCCAAGAATGTTGACGTTATCATGATCGCTCCCAAGGGTCCCGGCCACATCGTCCGCCGCCTGTACACCGAGGGCGAGGGCTGCCCCTCTCTGATCTGTGTCGAGCAGGACTTCACCGGCAAGGCTAAGGACATCGCTCTGGCATACGCTTCCGGCATCGGTGCCGGCCGTGCCGGCATCCTCGAGACCACCTTCAAGGAGGAGACCGAGACCGACCTGTTCGGCGAGCAGGCTGTCCTGTGCGGCGGCGTCTGCGAGCTCATCCACGCTGGTTTCGACACTCTGGTCGAGGCTGGCTACGAGCCCGAGATGGCCTACTTCGAGACCTGCCACGAGATGAAGCTCATCGTTGACCTCATCAACGAGGGCGGCTTCTCCAAGATGCGTTACTCCATCTCCAACACCGCTGAGTACGGCGACTACCGCACCGGCAAGCGCCTCATCACCGCTGAGACCCGCAAGGAGATGAAGAAGGTCCTGACCGAGATCCAGGACGGCACCTTCGCTTCCGAGTTCCTGACCGAGATGAACCCCAACGGCGGCCGCAAGGTCCACTTCCTGGCAAAGCGCCGCATGGAAGCCGAGCTGCCCATCGAGAAGGTCGGCGCAGAGCTGCGCAGCATGATGAGCTGGCTGAAGAAGTAATAGAAAAACCCTCTCAGGCCGCCCTTCGGCGGCCAGCTCCCCCGAAAGGGGGAGCTTTTGTTGAAAGCAGAAACCTTACGGACCCTCTGCAAAAACCTCTCCCCTTCGGGAGAGGTGGCACGGCGCAGCCGTGACGGAGAGGGTTTTATCAGAAAAGAGGACAATACCATGAGAAGTGACAACGTGACCAAGGGTTCGGAGCGTGCGCCGAACCGCAGCCTGTTTTATGCACTGGGTTACACCCCGGAAGAGCTGGAGCGTCCGCTCATCGGCGTGGTGAGTGCCTACAGCGAGATCGTGCCCGGCCACATGAACCTGGATAAGATCGCCGACGCCGTCAAGGCCGGTGTGGAAATGGCCGGAGGCACCCCCATCCTGATCCCTGCCATCGGCGTGTGCGACGGCATCGCCATGGGCCATGTGGGCATGAAGTATTCCCTGGCTTCCCGTGAGCTGATCTGCGACAGCGTGGAGACCATGCTCATGGCCCATCAGCTGGACGGCCTGGTGCTGGTGCCCAACTGCGACAAGATCGTGCCCGGCATGGTCATGGCCGCCGTCCGTATGGACGTGCCCGCCGTGGTCTGCTCCGGCGGCCCGATGCTGGCCGGCACCTACGGCGGCGAGGAAGTCAGTCTGTCCAAGATGTTTGAGGCCGTGGGTGCTTACAAGGCCGGTATGATCACCGAAGATCAGCTGGAGGACTGCACCTGCAACTGCTGCCCCAGCTGCGGCAGCTGCTCCGGCATGTACACCGCCAACAGCATGAACTGCCTGTGCGAGGCCATCGGCATCGCACTGCCCGGCAACGGCACCATTCCCGCTGTGTACTCCAAGCGCCTGCAGCTGGCCAAGCACGCCGGTATGGCCATCATGGACATGGTGAAGAAGGGCATCACCGCCCGCCAGATCATCAACGAGCGCTCCATCCGCAACGCACTGACCTGCGACATGGCGCTGGGCTGCTCCACCAACACCGTGCTGCACCTGCTGGCCATCGCTTACGAGGCCGGTGTGCCCATCGACCTGAAGCTGTTCAATGAGATCAGCGCCAAGACCCCCAACCTGTGCCATCTGGCCCCGGCCGGTCCCACCCACATGCCGGATCTGTACGCCGCAGGCGGCATCCCCGCCGTGCAGGCCGAGCTGGCCAAGAAGGGCCTGCTGGATCTGGATGTGCCCACCGTCACCGGCAAGACTCTGGGCGAGAACATCCAGGGTGCCCACATCCTGAACGAAAAGGCCATCCGTCCCATCGACAACCCCTACTCCCAGACCGGCGGTCTGCAGATCCTGTGGGGCAACATCGCACCGGACGGCTGCGTGGTCAAGCGCAGTGCCGTGGCTCCGGAGATGCAGCAGCACTCCGGCCCGGCCCGCGTATTCAACAGCGAGGAGACCGCCATTGCGGCCATCTACGCCGGTCAGATCGTCCCGGGCGATGTGGTGGTCATCCGCTACGAAGGCCCCAAGGGCGGCCCCGGCATGCGCGAGATGCTGAACCCCACTTCCGCTCTGGCCGGTATGAAGCTGGACAAGACCGTGGCCCTGATCACCGACGGCCGCTTCTCCGGTGCAAGCCGTGGTGCTGCCATCGGCCACGTCAGCCCGGAAGCCGCTTCCGGCGGCCCCATCGGCCTGATCGAAGAGGGCGATATCATCAACATTGATATCCCCAACGCCAAGATCACGCTGGAGGTGTCCGACGAGGTGCTGGCCGAGCGCAAGGCAAAGTATGTGGCTCCGGAACCCAACATCAAGACCGGCTGGCTGAGCCGCTATGCCCGTATGGTCACCAGCGCAAACCTGGGCGCCGTGCTGAAGTAAAAACTCCCTCAGTCAACCCTTGCGGGTTTGCCAGCTCCCCCGGCGGAGGAGCCTTTTCCGTCTTATTGCAACGCCAAAGCCTCCCTCTGAGAGGGAGGTGGCATCGCATCAGCGATGACGGAAGGAGTTTATCATCCCCCGCAAACAACAAAATCCCCGCTGTGCAGCTGCACAGCGGGGATTATTTGCGATACGATGTTATTCGCCATGACCAAACAGCATGGAGCGGAAGGTGCGGAAGATGATCTTCCAGTCCACCGGGAAGCTGCGCTCGTGGACGTACTTGATGTCCAGGTCCATCCACTCTTCAAAGCTCAGCTGGTCGCGATGGGGTGCGATCTGCCAGTAGCAGCTCAGGCCGGGGGTCACATACAGCCGCTGCCACTCATAGGCGGTATACTGTGCGACCTCATGGGGCAGTGCCGGGCGCGGGCCGACGATGCTCATTTCGCCCTTCAGCACGTTGAAGAGCTGGGGCAGCTCGTCGATGCTGGTCTTGCGCAGGAACTTGCCCACCCGGGTGATGCGGGGGTCGTTCTTCATCTTGAACACAGGGCCGTCCTTCTCATTGTGCTCCATCAGCTCCTTGAGCTTCTGCTCTGCGTCCGGGCACATGGTGCGGAACTTGTACATCTTGAACAGCTTGCCGTTGCGTCCTACCCGCTGCTGGGTGAAAATGGGGCTGGCACCGGGGCTGTCGATCCAGATGGCCGCATAGGTGACCAGCAGCAGCGGCGAAAGCGCCACCAGCGCCAGCGAGGACAAAAGAATATCCTGTGCCCGGCGCACCGCCCAGTAGACCCGATCCTCGTGGGAGACTTCGGAAAGATCCAGCGTCAGAGGCCGACGGATCGTGTCGACGCTGGGAACGTCATACCCGGCCGCCATGGGGTAGGAGGCCGGTTTTACCATCAGATCTATTTTCTTCCAATATTCCGTTGAATCATGAACCCGCAGAGTTGCCATACGAATCCCCTCCTGAATGTGTGCGAAAAATCAAGACGGACAAAGTGCAACAATCATTTGATACACCGCAACAGAAGCGCACTCTGCTTTTGCTTTCATTTTAGCACAAAACAGACGCTTTTGCAACAAAAATGCCACTAAAAATGTTACGTTTTTGTTGCAAATGATGCCGAAAGGAATCGTACCGCAACAAAAAACGGACGAAGCAGAATGCTTCGTCCGTGAAGGACCGGGAACCGGTCAGCCGAACAGGCTTTTGGTGTTGTGACTGTAGACCGAGAGCACCAGTCCGACGCAGATGTACAGCATCAGCACCGAACTGCCGCCGGCGGAGTAGAAGGGCAGCGTGACGCCGATGACCGGCAGCAGGCGCAGGTTCATGCCCACGTTCACCGCGATCTGGGCCATCAGGGCTCCGCCGATGCCGGCGCAGATGTAGCTGCCCAGCAGATCTTCGCTGCGGGCACCGGTGGCAAAGGTCTTGACCACCAGCGCGAACAGCACGCCCAGCACCACGCAGCAGCCCACAAAACCGGCAGAATTGCCGATCCAGCTCAGGATAAAGTCGTTGTGGGCATTTGGTACACTGTAGTACCGGTCGCCGAACAGCCCGTTGCCGAAGATGCCGCCGGAGCCGATGGCGATCTCTCCGCGCTGCTGCTGGTAGATGATGTTCTTCCACACCGCTTCGCTGGGGGCCCAGCCGGTGGTGTTCTCCGGGTCAATGACGGCCAGGATGCGGTACCACTGGTAGCCCTTGCCGATCTTGTCGCTGAAAAAGGCGAAGGCCGCCGCTACCGCTGCACCGGCCGCTGCGGCGGCACCCAGGATGTACTTCCAGCTCAGGCCTGCGGCAAACATCATGCAGCAGCCGATGATGCCGTAGATGATGGCTGTGCCGTCGTCGCCCTGCACATGGATGATGGCAATGGGCACCAGCAGGTGCAGCAGCAGCTTGGCCAGTTCCTTTGGCTCATTGATGCGGCTGCGCACATTGTTCAGATGCATGGCAAAGGTGAGGATGAAGCTGATCTTGGCCAGCTCTGTGGGCTGGAAGGTAAAGCCGCCCAGCTTGTACCAGGAGTAGTTGTCGGTATCACCGGCGTTGTAGCCGATGGTGAGCGGGCCGACCGAAACGTTGCGGATGAACAGGGTGGGCAGAACCAGGCCCCAGGTCAGCACCACATGCACCGGCCACACCTTGACAAGGCTGCGGTAGTCGATGCAGGACAGCAGCAGAGCAATGACCAGACCGATGCCGGCCGCACCGGCCTGCACCAGCGCACGGCGGTAGTCGCCGATGCCGGTGATCTGGCCGGTGACCGCGTCGGTGGCAAACCCGTTGCCCTGTTTAGCGGCCCAGGACGCCAGTGCCAGCACCGCCATGGTGCTGCTGAAGATGCACAGCAGCAGGTAGACCTTGTCAGTCCGTTTCCAATATTGTCGAATGCTTTCCAATGAAGCACATCCTTTCTGATCAGCAGATGACACCGGAACTCACACAGCACCGAGCAATATGACCCCAGTTTATCCTTATTATACACACTCTGCCCGGCCATTGCAAGAAACAGGGTGTGACAGCTTTGCAAAATCGGGCGCGGACGCTTGACAAAGGGCGGGGGAGCTTCTACAATGAAGGTGGCAGAAGTGGGGTTTGCCGCCTGTGCCGGCCGCGCCCGAAGCGGCGGACGAGGAGGCAGCACTTGTGCCGGGAACGGGGCGCACGGAGGATGTGTGCAGCTCCTGAAGGATGGGAAAATGATGAAACAACAAACGATGCCCCGCCGCCTGCTCTGCGCGGTGTGCGCCGTGGTGCTGCTGGTATTGGCAGTGCCGGCCGCATGGGCTGCAGAGCCGGACGCGGATACTGCCGCACCGGTGCAGAGCCTGACCGCTTCGGAAGCGACCGAGATGCAGCAGGCAGACGCCGCCGTTACCGCCCTGACCGACAGTGCGGACTACGCCGCCATGTCGGCGGCAGACCGCAAGGCAGCGGCGCTGGAACAGCTGGACGACCTGGTGCAGCAGGGGCTGGTGGCAAAGGGCTCCATTTATGCCGACGAGGAAAACGGCATGGTGAGCTTCTCCTACAGCTGCGGCGCGCTGGGCGGCATCCTGCTGGAGGACCCGGATGAGGAAAATACTGCTGCCGACCTGCAGCTGGCAGAGGCAGCACAGCAGACCGCACAGAACGGCACCTATGGCACCGCGATGCTGTACTATGCCTTTGACGACACGGTCAACAGCAGCCGCTACCCCAACTACGCCTATATGCAGAGCTACTGGACCTCGGTGGGGCTGGACACCAAACTGGACACGACGGTGACTGTGGCCGATCTGCGCCGCATGAACAACTACGACCTGTGCATGCTGAGCACTCACGGCGCCTATTATACCTACGAGTACGGCTGGCTGTGGAAGCGCACGGCCACCGCGCCTGTGCTGCTGCTGACCGAGAAATCTACCTTCTGGAATGATCTGCGCTACGGCATGGACCTGCTGAACCACCGCATCATCAAGGTGAACGGGGCCTATGCCGTCACGGCGGGGTTCTTCCGGGCGGCTTATCGCAGCGGTGCGCTGAAGGACACGATCATTCTGTCGGAGACCTGTGAGTTCTACGGCAAGAGCGGGCATCTGGACACTTCCATGGCGGATGCGATGCTGTCCGGCGGTGCGGCCTGTGTGGTGGGCTATGTGAACAATGTGTACACGGTGTACTCCCGCAGCATGCTGTGGGCGACTGTGAACCGCCTGCTGGCGGGAGATACGGTGCGCGAAGCCGTGGACTTCGGCCTGAACCTGTACGGCGCGGATGATATCATCTGGTACAACAATCAGGGCGGGCGGCGGCCCCACGCGGTGGCGTCTTTCCCGGTATTGAGCGGCAATCAGGATGCCCGGCTGCGGGCCGTGCAGGCTGCGGCCGACAGCACACAGCAGGCTGCCTGAGCAAAGCTGGCATTGCGCTTTTGCAAAAAGTATACTATACTAAGGGATGGCAGAGCACTGCCATCCTTTTTTGATGATTGGGAGGGAAACTCCATGGCAGAATACATCACCCATTCCCGCGCCGAGACGGTGGCGCTGGGCAAGCGCATGGCGGCTGTGCTGCAGCCCGGGGCACTCATTGCCTTTACCGGGGGGCTGGGCGCAGGCAAAACGGCCTTTACCGAGGGTCTGGCCGAGGGCCTGGGCTGCACCGACCCGGTGAGCAGCCCCACCTTTGCCATCGTGAACTATTACCGCGGGCCGCGGCCGCTGGCCCACTTTGACCTGTACCGCATTTCCACCGAGAACGATCTGTGCGCGGCCGGGTTCTATGACTATCTGGATCAGGGGGCCATCGTGGCGGCAGAGTGGAGCGAGAATTTTGCCGACCTGCTGGCACTGGAACAGCCGATCCATGTGAACATTGAGCGGGTGGATGAGAATACCCGCAAGATCACCATCGAGGGGGTAGAGGTATGAACATTCTGGCCGTGGACACCGCCGGAAAGACGGCGGGCGTGGCCCTGCTGCAGGATGACCGCCTGCTGTACGAGGTCTATCTGGACGCGGGCATGACCCACAGCGAGACGCTGATGCCGATGATCGACACCTGCCTGAAAACCTGCGGCATGACCTGCGCCGACATCGACCTGTATGGCGTGAACGCCGGCCCCGGCAGCTTTACCGGCCTGCGCATCGGTCTGGCCGCTGTCAAAGGCCTGGCTTTCCCCCGGGAGACGCTGTGCGCGCCGGTTTCCACGCTGGAAGCACTGGCAGCGGCCCACACCGGCGAGGGCACGGTGCTCTGTGCACTGGATGCCCGCCGCGCGCAGGTGTACAGCGCTGCGTTTGATCTGGCCACCCACCAGCGCCTGCTGGAGGACGATGCCCGCGCCGTGGCGGACCTTGCCCAATTTGTAGAAAATTGCAAAAAACCCCTGTTTTTTGTTGGTGATGGCGCATCTCTGTGCTATAATAAATACGGCAGTGTGCCGGGTGTGCTCGAAACGCCCCCGGCCCTGCGGTGCGGCCGCGCAGCTGCCGTGGCACTGGTAGCCAAGCAGATGGCCGAAGCCGGACAGGCAGTTCTGCCGGAGGCTCTGCTGCCGGATTACCACCGCCTGAGCCAGGCCGAGCGGGAGCGCGCCGAGCGCCTTGCCGCCGAGGCTGCCGCAAAAGCATAACGTCGTATCCGATAGAAATGGATCTATTGAAAATAAGGAGCGTGTTTTTATGACCCCGATGATCGTTGAGCATCCGCTGTTGCAGCACAAGATCAGCATCCTGCGCAACAAACAGACCGGTACCAAGGAGTTCCGTGACCTTGTTGGCGAGATCGCGACTCTGCTGTGCTACGAAGCCACCCGTGACCTGCCTCTGGAGGAAGTGGAGATCGAAACTCCCATCACCATGGCAAAGACCAAGGTCCTGGCAGGCCGTAAGCTGGCTCTGGTGCCCATCCTGCGCGCCGGCATGGGCATGCTGGACGGCATGCTGACCCTGCTGCCCGCCGCAAAGGTCGGCTTCATCGGCCTGTACCGCGACGAGGAGACCCTGCAGCCCGTGGAGTACTTCTGCAAGCTGCCCAAGGACATTGCAGAGCGCGACGTTCTGGTCCTGGACCCGATGCTGGCAACCGGCGGCAGCGCCATTGACGCCATCACCCAGATCAAGAAGCACGGTGCAAAGCGCATCAAGTTCATCGGTTTGATCGCTGCTCCGGAAGGCATCAAGGCCCTGCACGAGGCACACCCCGATGTGGACATCTACCTCGGTGCACAGGACGACCACCTGAACGAGAACGGCTACATCGTTCCCGGTCTGGGCGATGCCGGCGACCGTATCTACGGCACCAAGTAAAAACTGGCCTTAAGCAGAAAAAAAGATGCAGCTCACTTTCATGGGTGGGCTGCATCTTTTTTGTTTGTGTCTCAGATCTCTGCCAGGATGGCGTCGCCCATGGCGGTGCAGCCCAGGCAGGTGCAGCCCTCGCTCATGTTGTCGGCGGTGCGCAGGCCCTTGTCCAGCACCTTGTTCACGGCATTCTCGATGGCATCGGCCTCCTCGGTCATGCCGAAGGAGTAGCGCAGCATCATGGCAGCCGACAGGATGCAGGCGGTGGGGTTGACGATGTCCTTGCCTGCAATGTCGGGGGCGGAGCCGTGGATGGGCTCGTACAGGCCACGGGTGCCGTCGCCCAGGCTGGAGGACGGGATCATGCCGATGGAACCGGTGATCATGGAAGCCTCGTCGGACAGGATGTCGCCGAACATGTTCTCGGTGACGATGACGTCGAACTGGGCAGGATTCTTCACGATCTGCATGGCGCAGTTGTCCACGAACATCTCGCTGTATTCCACGTCAGGGTACTCGGCCTGCAGGCGGTGCATCACACTGCGCCACAGGCGGCTGGTGTCCAGCACGTTTGCCTTGTCCACGCAGCACAGCTTCTTGCGGCGCTTCTGGGCGGTCTCAAAGCCGATGCGGCCGATGCGCTCGATCTCGTGCTCGGAGTAGGGCATGGAGTCGATGGCCTGCTTCTCGCCGTTTTCCAGCGTGTGGGTCTCGTGATTGCCGAAGTACACGCCGCCGATGAGCTCACGCACGATGATGAAGTCGATGCCCTGCGCAACGATCTCCGGCTTCAGGGGGCTGGCCGGGGCCAGCTGGGGCCAGATCTTGGCCGGGCGGTTGTTGGAGTACAGGCCCATGCCGGCGCGCAGGCGCAGCAGGCCCTTTTCCGGGCGCTGCTCCCCGGGCAGGCCCTCCCACTTGGGACCGCCCACGGCACCCAGCAGCACGCTGTCGGCGGCCAGGCACTTGTCCAGCTCGTGCTGGGGCAGGGGGTCGCCGTATTTGTCGATGGCTTCACCGCCCATGGCGGCGTCGGTGTAGTGGAAGGTGTGGCCGTACTTTTCGGCCACCTTGTCAAGCGCGCGGATGGTCTGCTTGACGATCTCCGGGCTGGAGCAGTCGCCCCAGATGACAGCAATGTTCTTTTCCATTGGTTTCTCCTTACTTCTTTGCCTTGATCGACTTCATCAGGCCGCCGGCAGAGATGATCTCCTGGATGAACGGCGGGAACGGCTCGGCGTGGAACACCTTGCCGTTGGTCTCGTCGGTGATGACGCCGGTGTCAAAGTCCACGCTCACGGTGTCGCCTGCGCTGATGGCGTCCACAGCCTCCGGGCACTCCATGATGGGCAGGCCGATGTTGATGCTGTTGCGGTAGAAGATGCGGGCAAAGCTCTTGGCGATGACCACCGAGATGCCGGCGGTCTTGATGCACAGGGGAGCGTGCTCACGGGAGGAGCCGCAGCCGAAGTTCCAGCCGCCCACCATGATGTCGCCGTCCTTCACGTTCTTGACGAAATCCTTGTCGATGTCCTCCATGCAGTGGCTGGCCAGCTCCTTGGCGTCCTGGGTGTTCAGGTGGCGGGCCGGGATGATGACATCGGTGTCCACGTTATCCGGGTATTTGAAAACAGAACCTTTTGCGTTCATTGTTGTTCTCCTTTCCGATCAGACCGTGCGGGGGTCGGTGATATAGCCGGTGAGGGCGCTGGCGGCGGCGGTGGCGGGAGAAGCCAGGTAGACCTCGCTCTTCACATGGCCCATGCGGCCCACAAAGTTGCGGTTGGTGGTGGAAACGCAGCGCTCGCCCTCGGCCAGAATGCCCATGTAGCCGCCCAGGCAGGGGCCGCAGGTGGGAGTGGACACGATGCAGCCTGCATCAATGAAGGCGGTGGTCCAGCCGCGCAGGATGCACTCCTTGTACACGGCCATGGTGGCGGGGATGATGATGCCGCGCACGCCCTTGGCGATGTGCTTGCCCTTGAGCACATTGTAAGCAGCTTCCATGTCCTCCAGGCGGCCGTTGGTGCAGCTGCCGATGACCACCTGGTCAATTTTGATCTCCTTGCCCTCGCTGGCAAGGTGGGTGTTCTCCGGCAGGTGCGGGTAGCTGACGGTGGGCTCCAGAGCGGACAGGTCGATCTCAATGGTCTTTTCGTATTCGGCATCCGGGTCGGCTTCGTAATACACAGGCTCACGCTGGCTGCGGCCCTTGAGGTAGGCTTTGGTCACCTCGTCCACCGGGAAGATGCCGTTCTTGGCACCGGCCTCGATGGCCATGTTGCAGATGCACAGGCGGTCGTCCATGGTCAGGGAGGCAACGCCGGGGCCGGTGAACTCCATGCTCTTGTACAGGGCACCGTCCACACCGATCATGCCGATGATGTGCAGGATCAGGTCCTTGCCGGACACGCGGGGGCTGAACTTGCCCTTGAGCACAAACTTGATGGCAGAGGGCACCTTGAACCATGCCATGCCGGTGGCCATACCGGCGGCCATGTCGGTGGAGCCAACGCCGGTGGAGAAGGCACCCAGTGCACCGTAGGTGCAGGTGTGGCTGTCCGCACCGATGACGCAGTCACCGGCGGTCACGATGCCTTTTTCGGGCAGCAGGGCGTGCTCGATGCCCATCTGGCCCACATCGTAGAAGTTGAGGATATCGTATTTGTTGGCGAACTCGCGGCACTGCTTGGACTGGGTGGCACTCTTGATGTCCTTGTTGGGCACAAAGTGGTCCAGCACGATGGCGATGTGCTCTTTGTCGAACACGCTGTCGAAACCGGCGCGCTCAAACTCGTTGATGGCGACGGGGGTGGTGATGTCGTTGCCCAGCACGATGTCCAGCTTTGCGTTGATGAGCTGGCCTGCCTTGACCTCGGCAAGCCCGGCATGTGCGGCAAGGATCTTCTGCGTCAGGGTCATTCCCATGGTGGTACTCTCCTTTTAAAAAAGCCTTTTTACTTATTATTGATCGCGCTCACCAGTGCCTTGACACCGGCCACGATGATATCCGTGTCAGTACCGGCACCCCAGGTGACGGTGCCGTCGCCCCAGGTCAGGCCCACATAGGAGGCGGCACGGGAGGTGGAGCCCTCGTCCAAGCTGTGCTCGGAGTAGTTCTCCAGATGGAACTCCATGCCGGTAGCGCTCTGGATGGCGTTGGCCACGGCGTCCAGACGGCCGTTGCCCACCGAGGTGACCACCTTGCGCTGGCCGTTCAGGTCCAGCGTGACCGTGGCAGTGATGCCGTTGACCTGGGCAAAGTGCGCCTCGATGACATTGAGGGGCTTGCGGCGGTTGAGGAAGGTGTCCTCGAAGATGTGCAGCACCTCGGTGGCGCTCAGCTCCTTGTGGCTGTGGTCGGACACGCTCTTGACCTTGTAACCCAGAGCTTCGCGCATCTTGGGGGGCAGGTTGTAGCCGTAGTTCTGCTCCAGCACAAAGCCGATGCCGCCCTTGCCGCTCTGGCTGTTGATGCGGATAACGTCGGCGTCGTAGGTGCGGCCGATGTCGTGGGGGTCCACCGGGATATAGGGGCAGGTCCAGCGGTGCTCGTTGTGCTCCTTGCGGTAGGCCATGCCCTTGGCAATGGCGTCCTGATGGCTGCCGGAGAAGGCGGCAAACACCAGCTGACCGGCGTAGGGGGTGCGCTCATAGATGTGCATGCGGGTCACGCGCTCATAGGTGGCGCAGATCTCCGGCATGTTGGAAAAGTCCAGCTTGGGGTCCACCCCGTGACTGTACATGTTCATGGCCAGGGTGACGGCATCCACGTTGCCGGTGCGCTCACCGTTGCCGAACAGGCAGCACTCCACACGCTGGGCACCGGCCAGCACGGCCAGCTCGGCGCAGGCCACGCCGGTGCCGCGGTCGTTGTGGGGGTGGGTGGAGATGATGACGCTGTCACGGTACTTCAGGTGCTTGTCGCAGTACTCGATCTGGTTGGCATACACATGGGGCATGCTCATTTCCACGGTCACCGGCAGGTTGATGATCATCGGGCGGTCCGGGGTGGGCTGCATAATGTCCAGCACGGCGTTGCACACATCCACGGCGTAGTCCACTTCGGTGCCGGTGAAGCTCTCGGGGCTGTACTCGAACAGGAAGTTGCCCTCGTACTCCTGGCTGAGCTGCTTGACCAGCTTGGCGCCGTCGGTGGCGATCTTCTTGATCTCTTCCTTGCTCTTGTGGAACACCTGCTCACGCTGGGCCACCGAGGTGGAGTTGTAGAAGTGGATCACCGCACGGGGCGCACCCTTGACGGCCTCGAAGGTGCGGCGGATGATGTGATCGCGGCACTGGGTCAGCACCTGCACGGTGACGTCCTCCGGGATCATGTTCTTTTCGATCAGGGTGCGCAGGAACTCGTACTCGGTCTCGCTGGCAGCAGGGAAGCCCACCTCGATCTCCTTGAAGCCGATCTTCACCAGCATCTGGAAAAACTCCAGCTTTTCTGCAAGGCTCATGGGCACGATCAGCGCCTGATTGCCGTCGCGCAGGTCCACACTGCACCAGGCGGGAGCCTTTTCAATGTGATCCTTCTTGACCCAGCTGTCATAGCCGGCGGGTACCGGGTAGTAACCCGGAGCGTACTTGGTAGCGTCCATCATCGTTTTGTCCTCCTGATAACTTACACTTTTTCTGCTGCCAGAACCGGCAGATATACGAAAAGGCTCCCGTCTTTCAAGGCGAAAACCTTGAGAGACGAGAGCCTGTAAGTTTTATCACAGGGCACCCGTGGTACCACTCTCTTTGCTGCACCTTTTGTGGATGCAGCCACTTTGCACGATCGGCCCTTTGCGGCGAATCGCTGCCCTTGTAACGGTGGGCGTCCGTCAGAACCTACTGCATCGTTCAGCTCTGCCGCTCAGGGGCCAGTAACCGAGACCCTCTGCACCCGCCTTGCACCACCCGGCGGCTCTCTGCACGCAGAAGAAAATCGTTTTATCCCCGTCAACGCATTTGTGCTTTTTTCAAAGTGAGATAAGTTTAGCATGCTTTCCGGACCCTGTCAAGAAGAATGGCTCATCGGCAGGATGAAACAAATTCACAAATCCATGGTCAGAATTTGCCGGAATTTACGAAGGACGTTTGTTAAAAAACTGCTAAGTTTTTGGAAACAAGCCCTCAAGCTGCTTGTTAAGCTGTTTTGGGCAGTGTTATACTACGATCAATGAGATGCAGACACACTCAGATACCGATATGAAGGAGGAAAAACCCTATGAAGGAAGTCAAACCTTCCAAAAAGCCCTTGGCCATCTACTACGCCATCGTGCTGCTGGTGCTGCTGGTGCTCAACCTTGTTTTTGTGCCCTGGCTCACCGAACGTCAGGTCAAAGAGGTGGACTACGGCACCTTTATGTCCATGACCGCAGAAAAACAGATCGGCCGGGTGGATATCGAGTCCAACCAGATCGTGTTCACCGATAAAGAAGAAAAGCAGATCTACAAGACCGGCCTGATGAACGACCCGGGCCTGACCCAGCGTCTTTACGATGCCGGGGCCCAGTTCTCCAGCGAGATCGTGGAGCAGGGCTCCCCGGTGCTGAGCTTTTTGATCTGGTTTGCCCTGCCCATCCTGCTGTTCAGCTTTATCGGCAACCAGATGAACAAAAAGCTCATGGAAAAGGCAGGCGGCGGCCCCGGTGCCATGATGTTTGGCGGCGCAGGCAAGTCCAACGCTAAGGTCTATGTGCAATCCACCCATGGCATCCGCTTTGCAGATGTGGCCGGAGAGGACGAGGCCAAGGAGAACCTGCAGGAGATCGTCAACTACCTCCACGACCCCAAGCAGTATGAGGAGATCGGTGCCTCCATGCCCAAGGGCATCCTGCTGGTAGGCCCTCCGGGCACCGGCAAGACCATGCTGGCCAAGGCTGTGGCAGGTGAGTCCAACGTGCCCTTCTTTTCCATCTCCGGCTCCGAGTTTGTGGAGATGTTTGTGGGCATGGGTGCCTCTAAGGTCCGGGACCTGTTCAAGCAGGCCAAGGAAAAGGCCCCCTGCATCGTGTTTATCGACGAGATCGACGCCATTGGCCAGAAGCGCAACAGCGGCAATCTGGGGGGCAACGACGAGCGTGAGCAGACCCTGAACCAGCTGCTGACGGAGATGGACGGCTTTGAGGGCAACACCGGGGTCATCATCCTGGCAGCCACCAACCGCCCGGATTCCCTGGACCCGGCTCTCACCCGTCCCGGCCGCTTTGACCGCCGGGTGCCGGTGGAGCTGCCGGACCTGAAGGGCCGGGAGGAGATCCTGAAGGTCCACGCCAAAAAGGTAAAGATCGCCCCGGGTGTGGACTTTAACACTGTGGCCCGCATGGCCTCCGGTGCCTCCGGTGCCGAGCTGGCCAACATCGTCAACGAGGCCGCTCTGCGGGCGGTACGGGCCGGGCGCAAGAGCGTGACCCAGGCAGACCTGGAGGAGAGCATCGAGGTGGTCATTGCAGGCTACCAGAAAAAGAACTCCATCCTGACGGATCAGGAAAAGTGCATCGTGGCCTACCACGAGATCGGCCACGCCCTGGTGGCAGCCAAGCAGTCCCACTCGGCTCCGGTGCAAAAGATCACCATCATCCCTCGCACCTCCGGTGCCCTGGGCTACACCATGCAGGTGGACGAGGGCAACCACTACCTGATGAACCAGACGGAGCTGGAAAACAAGATCGCCACCTTTACCGGAGGCCGTGCCGCCGAGGAGCTGGTGTTCCACTCTGTTACCACCGGAGCCTCCAACGACATCGAGCAGGCCACCAAGCTGGCCCGGGCCATGATCACCCGGTACGGCATGAGCCAGGACTTTGACATGGTGGCCCTGGAAACGGTGAACAACCAGTACCTGGGAGGGGACACCTCCCTGGCCTGCTCTGCCCAGACCCAGCGGGAGATCGACCAGAAGGTGGTGGAGCTGGTAAAGGCCCAGCACGCCAAGGCTCTGCAGATCCTTACCGAGAACCGGGACAAGCTGGACCAGCTGGCCAAGTTCCTCTACGAAAAGGAGACCATCACCGGGGAGGAATTTATGGCCATTCTGAACGGAGAAGAAAAAACTGAATAATTTTTTGCATTCCCTGCAATAATCCAGCCGCCGCATCCGTTTACAAGACAGATGCGGCGGTTCTGGTTCAGAGCCTTGCCGCAAAAAACCATGGTTGCAAGAACATGAAAAACACAGCCGGACCCCGGCTGCAAAAACAGGAGGATTTTCTTATGAAACTGCAGAATCATAAAGTTGCCCGTACCCTGGCTGCCGCTGCGGTGGCTACCTGTGCCGTTGCCATGCTCAGCGTAGGCGCATTTGCTGCCGACGTGGCCATTGGCGAAAAGGACCCCACCTACGGTGGCTACGGTGCCCCGGCAGGCCCTGCCATCCAGGGCAACATCATGCTCATCAGTGCCGACGGCGATGTGGCCGTTGGCGAAAAGGACCCCACCTATGGCGGCTATGGCGCACCGGAAGGCCCTGCCATCCAGGGCAACATCATGCTCATTGGTGCCGACGGTGCTGAGAGCGACACTCTGAAGCTGAACTACAGCGTCAAGGGCCTGCTTGGCCGCCAGGTGCTGTACACCGCCCGGCAGAACGGCACTGTGCTGACCCTGGATGTGCCTGCCAGCGTGGCTACCTTCCGCTGCACCATGGAGGACCTGACCACCATGATGAACAACGGTATCAACACCCTGGTGTTCAAGACCGAAAAGACCTCCACCACCCTGAACCTGAGCCTGCTGACGGAGGGCTATGATGCCGACGCCAAGGTCAAACTGCACCAGTGCGGCAGCACCGTCCGCCTCAGCGTCAATGGCCGGGGCCGCCGGGATCTGCTGATTGGCCGCTGAGCCCCAGCCTCCTGGATTCCATAAGCATCCAAAAACTCCCACTGCTACTGCTGCAGTGGGAGTTTTTCTGTTAAGTTTTTGAAAATTTGCCCGGCAGAGGGTGCAACCTTTGCCGGGTTGTGCTATAGTTAAAGTGGATAAAATTACATGGTTGCAAAGGAGAAAACGCCATGGATCATTTTGTGGAGTTTGAGGACGTCTGCAAATATTACCAGACCGGAAGTGTGAAGATCGCCGCCGCCGACCACATGAACTTTTATGTGGACAAGGGGGAGTTCTGCATCATCGTAGGCCCCTCCGGTGCCGGCAAGACCACCTTGCTGAACATTCTGGGCGGCATGGACAGCTGCGATGAGGGCCATGTCTGGCTGGACGGCCGGGACGTGAGCCGCTTTTCGGAAAAGGCTCTTACCACCTACCGTCGGTACGACGTGGGCTTTGTGTTCCAGTTCTACAACCTGGTGCAGAACCTGACGGCGTTGGAAAATGTGGAGCTGGCCAGCGAGATCTGCCGGGACCCTCTGGACCCGGCCCAGACCCTGACCAGTGTGGGCCTGGGGGAGCGGCTGAACAACTTCCCGGCCCAGTTGTCCGGCGGCGAGCAGCAGCGGGTGTCCATTGCCCGGGCCCTGGCCAAAAACCCCAAGCTTCTGCTGTGCGACGAGCCCACCGGTGCCCTGGATTACAAGACCGGCAAACAGGTGCTGGGGCTTTTGCAGGAGACCTGCCGCAAGACCGGACGCACCGTCATCGTGATCACCCATAACACGGCCCTGACCGCCATGGCCGACCGTGTCATTCAGGTACGCAGTGGGCAGATCGTGTCCAACAAGGTCAACGAGCACCCGGTGCCAGTGGAAGAAATTGAGTGGTGAGTGCAGTGCAAAAAAGTTATCGCAAAAATATCCTCCGGGAGATGAAGGGCAACGCCAGCCGCATGGTGTCGCTGTTTGGCATCGTGGCCCTGGGGGTCATGATGCTGACAGGCCTCATGAGCATTGCCCCCAGTATGCGGAGCGCAGCCCAAAAATATTATGTGCAGCAAAATGTGTTTGACCTCCGGGTGCTGTCCACCCTGGGCCTTTCAGACCAGGACATTGCCGCCATTGCCGCCACCCCCGGGGTGGAGGCTGTGATGCCGGTAAAGACCCTGGACCTGGAAGCCAATTGGCAGGGCCAGGAGGAGCGCATCGTGGTGCAGCTGCAGGCCCTGCAGCAGGACCCGGCGGCAGACACCGACGCCAACATGAACCGTCTGGTGCTGCGCTCCGGCCGGATGCCCCAGGCCGCCAACGAGTGCGTGGTCCATGTAATGGGCTACCAGGCCGAGATCGCTGAGGGCACCGTGCTGACCCTTCCGGAAGATACGGAGGGGACAAAACACAAGGAATATACGGTGGTGGGGCTGGTGCAGGACCCGCAGCACATTTCCACCGACAAAGAGAGCAGCACCGTGGGCAACGGTCAGCTGAACTACATCGCCTATGTGCTGGACGGGGAATTGACGGCAGATTACTACACTGCCTGTTATATCAAGGCGGAAAATGCCAGCCGGTATGATAATTATTCCCAGGAATACCAGGAGACGGTGGACCAGGTGGCGGACCGCCTGGAGCAGATCAGCGCCGCCCAGTGTGTGCAGCGTCGGGAACAGCTTATCGACACCGCCAACCAGAAGCTGGCCGAGGCCCGTCAGACCTACGACGACCAGAAGGCCGAGGCCGAGCAGAAATTTGCCGAGGCGGAACAGCAGCTGGACGATGCCCAGAAGCAGCTGGATGACGCCAAGGCCCAGCTGGACGCAGGCGAAACGGAACTGGCCAAGCAGAAGGAAGCCCTGCCCGACACCATGCAGAACGGAGCCGACCAGCTGGTGGACGGTGAGGAACAGGTGCTGGAATTTGAGGAACAATTGCAGCAGATCCAGCTGCTGGTGAACCTGAAAAAGGTAGCCGACCCGCTGCTGACCTACGCCCGGACCGCCCTGGACAACGCCCAGAAAGCGCTGGACGAGGCGGAGCCTGCCGACGAGGACTACATCGAGCTGCGGGACGCCCTGGCCAAGGCCCAGGCTGCCTATGACAACATCAACGGCCAGCTCCAGGGCTACCAGGCCCAGCTGGATGAAGGCAAAAAGCAGATGTACGCCCAGGGGCTCATCTCCTCCCCCAACCTGAACAACGACCAGCTGGTGGTGGAGGCCAAGGCCGCTCTGCGGCGGCTGAAGCTGCAACTGCTGGAAGGCCAGCTGCAGCTTACCACCGGCACCGCCACGGCCTACAGCCAGTTTGAGGCAGCCCGGGCCCAGTTGGACGCCGGGTGGCAGGAGTATCAGGCCGGGGTACAGCAGCTGGCAGACTCCCGTGCCCAGTACGAGACCCAAAAGGCCGATGCCCAGCAAAAGCTGGACGAGGGCCTGCAGCAGCTCACCGACGCTGAGGAGCAGGTGAGCAAGATCAAAAAGGGCGAGTGGTATGTGCTGGACCGCAACAGCACCCTGAGCTTTGTGACCTTTGAGCAGTACGCCGACCGGATGGATGCCATTGCCCGGGTGTTCCCGGTGTTCTTCTTCCTGGTGGCGGCCCTGGTGGCCACCACCACCATGACCCGTATGGTGGACGAAAACCGCCTCCAGATGGGTACCCTGAAGGCCCTGGGCTACTCCAACGCCAGCATTGCAGGCAAGTACCTGTTCTATGCCCTTACCGCCAGCGTGCTGGGCAGCATGGCTGGCATGGTGGTGGGCTTTGTGGTATTCCCCAGCATTATCTGGTACGCCTATCAGCTGATCTTCAGCCTGCCCACCTTTACCCTGCGGTTCTACCCGGGCATGGCAGCCGCCAGCATGGCCATCAGTGCCGCCGTCATCGGCCTGGCCACCTGGAGTGCCTGCCGCTCCAGCCTGAAGGAAAAAAGTGCAGCCCTGCTGCTGCCCCGGGCTCCCGTGGCAGGCAAGCGCATCTTCCTGGAGTACATCACCCCGCTGTGGAAGCGCATGAGCTTCTCCCAAAAGACCACCGCCCGGAACCTGTTCCGGTATAAGAAGCGGTTCTTTATGACGGTGCTGGGTGTGGCAGGCTGTACGGCCCTGCTGCTCATCGGCTTCGGCCTCCAGGACTCCCTGCTGCCCATCGTCACCAAGCAGTCTACGGAGCTGTCCCACAACGACCTGACCGTGACCCTCAGCGACCCTGCCGCCTTTACGGTGGAAAAGGGCCTCGCCGATGCTCTGGAGAAGGGCCAGGTGGAGAACTGGGCGGCGGTGTACAGCAAGTCTGTGACCATCTACAATGCCGACGGAGAAAGTGCCGGCGTCAGCGTGGTGGGTGCCCAGACCGACAGCCAGCTGAGCCGTTATGTGACCTTCCGCACCCGGCAGGGCCACAAGGCCATCCCCTTTGAAAAGGACAGCGTGGTGCTGACAGAAAAGACCGCCCTGAACCTGGGCGTTGAGCCGGGAGACTCCATCTGGGTGGAAAACCCTGACGGAGAACGGGTGGAGATGACCCTGACCGGCGTGACGGAGAACTATATGTTCACCCGGCTGTATGTGTCCAATGCCCAGCTGCAGACCCTGCTGGGCACCCAGGACATCCCCTGGAACACGGTGTACGCCCAGACCCGCTGCGACAGTGCCGCCGACCGCAACACCATGCGGGAGACCCTGCTGGCCTGCAACTATGTGACCGGAGCCTCCTTTACGGAGGATACCACCTCCATGTTCGACAACCTGATCGTGAGCCTGAACTCGGTGGTGGTGCTGATCATTGTGTGTGCTGCGGCCCTGGCGGCGGTGGTGCTGTATAACCTGATCAGCGTGAACCTGGCCGAGCGCAAAAAGGAGCTGGCCACCATCAAGGTGCTGGGCTTCTATGATAAGGAAGTGTACCGCTACATCTTCCGGGAGATCGACCTGCTGGCCCTCATGGGCTCTTGCGTGGGCCTGCTGCTGGGCATCCCCCTGCATCAGTTCATCATCCGCACGGTGGAAATGGACCAGCTCATGTTCATCCGGACCATTGCCCCCCACAGCTATCTGCTGAGCGTGGCACTGACCATGCTGTTCACGCTGGCAGTCTGCTTTGTCATGCGGCGGCATGTGAAGAAGATCAGCATGGTGGAGAGCATGAAGGCCCCGGAATAAGAAACGTCAGGGTTCATAAAAGATTCACGGATGCACAACACTTTTGCCGAAATTCTCTGGTAAGATAGAATCACCGGAAGGGAACGCCGCAAATCCCTTCTCCGGGACAACATGATTCCTCCTTTTCCAAACCAAATACCGTAAAAAAGCACCGCGCAACGGGTCCACTTCCCGTTGCGCGGTGCTTTTTGCGTGCCGGAAAATGGCAGAAAAAAGGCTGCTGCACTTGTTTTATGCAGCAGCTTTTTCAGGTCTGTGTCAGGAGGCCGGCAAAAACTGCAAGGTGACCGCCTCAGCGGCAAGGGCGTCGGCCTGCTCCCGGGTCAGCTTTTTGCACCCGACCATCCGGTTGAGCACCACCTGCATCCGCTTGACGGCCAGGTCCGGGCTGCTGTTGGGCGAGTAGGCCGATGGAGCATTGGGCAGGCCCGCCAGCATCACGGCTTCGGCGTCGGTGAGTTGCAGCGGCGTTTTGCCAAAGTAGCCCTGCGCGGCTTCGCCGATGCCGTAGTGCCCGCTGCCGAAATAGATGGTGTTGACGTACATTTCAAAGATCTGTTCCTTGTTGTACTGCTTCTCAATGGCGAGGGCGGCGAACATCTCCGCCGCCTTGCGGGCCAGATGCTTTTCCTGAGTGAACAGGGTGTTCTTGGCCAGCTGCTGGGTGATGGTGCTGCCGCCCTCGGCAAAGCTGCCGGTGCGCAGGTCGGTCACCAGTGCCCGGGCAATGGACACCGGGTCCACACCCTTGTGGTGGGTGAAGCGGGAATCCTCCGCCGAGATCACGGCGTTGATGTAGGTCTGGGGCAGCTGGGCATAGGAGACGAACCCCTCGCGGGACGAAATGCTGCTGTACAGGGTATCAATAGGGGTGACCTGGATGGCGCTCTCATAGAGTTTGTGGCCTGTGACGGCAAAGTACCCGCCCGCTGCCACGAGGACCAGCAGGGCAAGCAGCAGCACCGTGAGCAGCAGCTGCCGGAGAAAACGAAAAACGGTATGCATGGTGTGCTCCTTTCCGGGCGGTGGCCCGAATGACTGTATCATAAACGATTTTGGCCGGTTTGACAAGGGTCATTCCGGTCTTATTATAAGGTGCAGATTTTGCCGTTTTGTGACCAGAGCATGAATTTGTGCCGGTGTACGCCGTCGGACGGGCCGGAAAATCAAGCAAAGTAATACTCTTGACTGGAATGCACAAGGCACGGCACCGCGCAGCGGCCGTTCATCATGCACAAAATGCAAAATTGAAAAAAATGGAATTAACCTATTGACAAACTGGGTATTATGAGGATATAATGCGAACAACAAATCCACAAACCTTGTGGGAAATTGAAATGGAGATTCCCGGGTTTGTAGAGGAGTGGGAAAAAGCCGGAAAGGAGGGCACGAAGATGAAACTGATCTGGAACGAGCTGCTGCATGCAAACTTCCGCTGTGGGCGAATGTGTGGGGAACGGGCAGAAGAATTCACCGTGACCTGTACGATGCCCTCCTGTGCACGAATGTGTACGCCGATGGAGCGTTGAACAGAAGCAAACGGAAATGATCTGCCCGGTACGCTGGAACTTGAGTGCGTATCGGGTGTTTTTGTATCATGGGATTATACTAAAAGTTTAATGAGAGAGGTATACTACAATGTCTAAATATAAATTTGAGACCCTTCAGCTGCACGTTGGCCAGGAGCAGGCCGATCCCGCGACCGATTCCCGCGCAGTGCCCATTTACCAGACCACTTCCTATGTGTTCCGCAACAGCCAGCACGCTGCGGACCGCTTCGGTCTGGCAGACGCCGGCAACATCTACGGCCGTCTGACCAACTCCACCCAGGATGTGTTCGAGAAGCGCATTGCTGCTCTGGAAGGCGGCGTGGCTGCTCTGGCTACCGCTTCCGGCGCTGCTGCCATCACCTACACCATTGAGGCACTGGCACAGGCCGGTGACCACATCGTGGCACAAAAGACCATCTACGGCGGCAGCTACAACCTGCTGGAGCACACCCTGACCCAGTTCGGCGTTTCCACCACCTTCGTCAACGCCCATGACCTGGCCGAGGTGGAGAATGCCATCCAGCCCAACACCAAGGCTGTCTATCTGGAGACCCTGGGCAACCCCAACAGCGATATCCCCGACATCGACGCCATTGCCGCCATCGCGCACAAGCACGGCCTGCCGCTGGTCATCGACAACACCTTCGGCACCCCGTACCTGATCCGCCCCATCGAGCACGGCGCTGACATCGTAGTGCACTCCGCCACAAAGTTCATCGGCGGCCACGGCACCACCCTGGGCGGCATCATCGTGGACAGCGGCAAGTTCGACTGGAAGGCCAGCGGCAAGTACGGCAACATTGCTGACCCCAACCCCAGCTACCATGGCGTTTCCTTCGCCGACGCAGCCGGCCCCGCTGCCTTTGTCACCTACATCCGCGCCATCCTGCTGCGTGACACCGGCGCAACCATTTCTCCGTTCAACGCCTTCCTGCTGCTGCAGGGCACCGAGACCCTGAGCCTGCGCATCGAGCGCCATGTGGAGAACACCAAGAAGGTCGTGGAGTTCCTGGCCAACCATCCGCAGGTGGAAAAGGTCAACCACCCCTCTCTGCCGGATCACCCGGACCACGCCCTGTACGAGAAGTACTTCCCCAACGGCGGTGCTTCCATCTTCACCTTCAACATCAAGGGCGGCCGTGAAGAGGCCTTCAAGTTTATTGATAACCTGAAGGTGTTCTCTCTGCTGGCCAACGTCGCTGATGTGAAGAGCCTGGTCATCCACCCGGCTTCCACCACCCACAGCCAGCTGAACGATGAGGAGCTGGCCGAGCAGCAGATCTA
>ENA-ORLY01001216-ORLY01001216.1-human-gut-metagenome-genome-assembly--contig:-NODE-1216-length-32096-cov-6.365064_pt1 | contig 32096 bp, 34 predicted proteins | sample MGYA00243071_ERZ508832 | MGnify/ENA primary metagenome ERZ508832 (study PRJEB26277, sample SAMN04329777) | human gut metagenome | biome: human-associated habitat | host: Homo sapiens | place: USA... | reverse complement strand
CCCCTTAAGGGGCTTTGTCCGCATAAAGCCCTTATAGGGCTTACTCAAGCCTCCGGCTTAGCCGGAGGTTTTGACTTATTCGGTTTCCGCGTAGAACCCGCCTTCACCAGCCCACCACATGGCATCATACAACTGCTCAAGATCGGCGCAGGAGCCGGCGTAATCCTTCACATCGTCATAGAGGGGACAGGGCTTGCCGTGGGAAAACCGCTCATTGTAGTCGGCGATGATCCGGGGCAGGTCTTGGTTCAATTCCTCCACCGTCAGCACACGGGACCAGGGCTGACTGTTCTCGTCCAGGAACGCACATTCTATTTCGTCCAGATTGCCGATGATTGCCAGCACCGCCGCCATGTCCTGATAGAGGCCCGCTTCGGAGTCTCCCATTTTACCGGAAGTCTGGGGGACGGAGAAATTCAGCGTCAGGCGGTAAGGCGCGGAGGAGGTGTGCAGCGCCATCGTATAGCTGCCGCAGGTGTCGAACCGTAAGGCGTTGAGCATCCGGCCCACGGTGGAGGCGTCCCCCGCATAGGGCGTTTGGGCCTGATAGACACGGTCGATCTGCGGCGAGATCTCAACGCCACCCTGCCAGATCAGCTGATCCCCCAGATAGACCGCGTTGATGCCCTCCGTGCTGAGGACGGCCCGGTAATCACCGTAATTGCTGATGGGAGAGGGCAATACCTGACGGCAGGTGATGCGGACGATCCCCTCCGGCTCCGGCTCCGTTTCCCACTGGCGGCAGGCCGTGCCGGACCAGATGGCGTACACCTGAATGTCCAGTTGTCCCGGCACATCCGTGTTGATGGTCCAGCTCATGCCCTGTGTCTGGATCGGCGTGCCGATGACAAACAGCTTTGCCGCAACACCTACCGCGAACAGCAGCACCGTGACGGCAACTGCCGCCGCCACACGCCGCCAGCCCCGGCGCTTTACTTTTTTCAGATAGTCTACCTCTTTTGAGTCCTCTGGGGCCGCCTGCTCCGGCGCGCCTGCCAGCGCCGTCCGAAGCTGGGCACAGTCCGGACACTCGGACAGATGACGCTCCACCGCTGTATTGCTCTCTGGGGAGGTGAGGCCCTCCACATAGGAGGGGAGCAAATCCCGCACCACACCGCAGGTTAGATCATTTTTCATCGTCGCAGCCTCCTTGCTTCAATCGTTCCTTGCCCCGGTAAAAGGTCACTCTGGCCCAGGTCTCCGTTTTGCCTAAAACGTCTCCAATCTCCCGGAAGGACAGTCCGCCGAAGGCCCGGAGGTAGACCACCTCCCGCCCCGGCTCCGGTAATTCATGGACCCGCCGCAGCATATCTAACTGCCCGGAGCGGCTGACGGCCTCATCCTCGGCGGAGGGCATCAGCGGCAGCTCTGCTTCCTCAGGAAGCTCCGTTTCCCGGTTGGCCTTCCGCAAATGCTGATACCACAGGTGCTTGGCGATCTGGCACAGCCAGACGGACACCTTGCAGCTGCCGTCAAACCGGTCGATGGACCGCACTGCCTGATAAAAAGTCTCTTGGGTCAGTTCCTCCGCCGTCTGGGGGTCCCGGCATTGGGAGAGCAGAAATTTATAGACCGTCTGCGCGTGCTGGCGGTAGACGGCATCCAGATCCTTCACGGAGTTTCTCCCCCTTTCAGCGGTGTTTTCATCTGCTATATCCGTTTGGGGCGCGGTTCGTTACAGCGTTGGAAAAAGATTTTGAAAAAAAGGAGCCGTGCGGCTCCTTTTGCGATGCTCAGAAGGTTTCAGACTGGACCAGTTCCTCGTAGGAACGGATGTAATAGTCGCACAGACGCTGGATCTCCGGCTGATCCTGCTCCGCCGTGGCCTCATAGACCCCGGCCACCCGGAAGCCTGCTGCCTTGGCGGTGCGGATGGCGTGGAGGGCGTCCTCAAATACCACGGTGTCCCGCTTGTTGGACTGGAGCCGCCGCATGGCCATCTCGTAGATGTCGGCGCTTTCAGATTTGTGATTTCCCGCGTCGGCGGAGGTGACGATCCCCCGGAAATAGTGGTCGATGCCCGCCGTTTTCAGGGCCTTTTCCGTCAGCCGCCGATGGGTGGCGGTGGCTACATACATCCAGACCCCCTCCATTTTCAAAATGGAGAGAAATTTTTCCAGACCCGGCTTGGGCCGGACCTGGCTGGAATAAAACGTCTCCATCCGCTGAATGATCTGGTCGATGATCTCCTGCTGGGACCACGGCAGACCGCAGACCTCCCGCAGATAGGGAATCACGTCGCAGTCCGCTAAGATGTGGAGCATCCGGTCCTGCTCCGGTGTGGCGGTGATGCCCGCCTCCTTTAAGAACGTGGGCCCCAGCTCCCGCCAGGTGGGCATGGAGTCCAGCAGGGTCCCGTCCATATCAAAAATCGCGCTTTGTAACCGCATGAATGACCTCAATCTCCGTAAATTTTGAAACTTACAGCATATGCGCCGATAGAGCGCAGATGAAAAACCTGGTATTTTATTGTTCGTTACTGCCGATCCAATAGCACCCTGCACCTATGATAGCAGCTAAAAATTCAATTGCCTTGAGATACATATCATAGCTATGCCAACCAATGATAAAACCAGATAATATATAAATCACTGCAAATACAACTACCGAAATAACCGCCCGCTTTATTTTGTTTTTCATCAAAGAAATATCCTTTAAAATTCAGTTATGTTTGTCAGGGCATTCCTGGGGGACTTCCCTTGCCCGCGCGGGGCAAGGGACTTTTTTGCCTGACAAAAATACTTTGATCTAAGTGCCTTGGGCACGTTCATCAGTCCGCAGACTGGTGGGAGGTGGTTAGGAGGGGGACAAGTCCCCCTCCTAAGTAGTCAGCACAGCTTGGAACCAGCCGGGATCTGATCGTCCAGCATGATGAGGTTCAGCTTTTCCTCGCCCTTTTCCGTGCGGACGGCGGAGAGCAGCATACCGTTGCTCTCCAAACCCATCATCTTCCGGGGAGGCAGATTCACGATGGCGGCCAGGGTCTTGCCCACCAGCTCCTCCGGCTCATAGTATTTGTGGACGCCGGAGAGGATCTGCCGGTCGGTGCCGGTGCCGTCATCCAGCGTGAAGCGCAGCAGCTTGTCAGACTTTTTCACGGCTTCGCAGGCCTTGACTTTCACCACCCGGAAATCGGATTTGCAGAAGGTGTCGAAGTCCACCGTTTCGGTGAGCTGAGGCTCCACCTCCACGTCAGGCTGCTCTGCCTTCTTAGCGGCGGCTTCGGCGGCTTCCAGGTCCGCGAGGGCCTTGTCCAGATCCAGACGGGGGAACAGGTTTTCACCCTTGACCACGGCAGCGGTCTCAGGCAGTTCGCCCCAGAGGTCCGCAGACTCCCAGGTCCGGGCCTCCGCACCTACGCCGATCTGGGCGAAGAGCTTTTCCATGCTCTCCGGCATGAAGGGGGTCAGCAGGATACCACAGATGCGGGTGGCTTCCAGCAGGTTATAGAGCACATGGGCCAGCCGGGCGCCGTTAGCCTCCATATCCTTGGCCAGCGCCCAGGGAGCGTTCTCGTCGATATATTTGTTGGCCCGCTGGATCAGCTTGAAGGTCTCGGACAGGGCGTTGTGAGGGGCGAAGGTGTCCATCTCATGAGCGTAGGCCTTCTTCAGACCGGCGGCCTGTGCCACCAGCTGGGCATCGTACAGCACGGGGTCCACAGTGTCGCCGCTGGCGGCCAGCTCCACGCTGCTGCCCATGCGGACCATGGCAGCCAGCTGCTTCTCATCTTCCGTGGCACCGCAGCCTGCAGGCAGGGAGCCGCCGAAGTACTTGCTCACCATGGCGGTAGTGCGGCTGAGAAGGTTGCCCAGATCATTGGCCAGATCGGTATTGATGGTCTGGATCAGCAGCTCATTGGAGAAGTTGCCGTCAGAGCCGAAGGGGAAGGTCCGCATCAGGAAGAAGCGGAGGGCATCCACGCCGAACTGCTCCGCCAGCAGGTAGGGGTCCACCACGTTGCCCTTGGACTTGGACATCTTGCCGCCGTCCAGCAGCAGCCAGCCGTGGCCGAAGACATGCTTGGGCAGGGGCTCGCCCAGGCTCATCAGCATGGCGGGCCAGATGATGGAGTGGAAGCGGACGATCTCCTTGCCCACGATGTTGATGCCGGGCCAGTATTTCTTGTAGTCATTATAGCGGTCATTCTCATAGCCCAGCGCGGTGATATAATTGCTCAGAGCGTCCACCCACACATAGACCACGTGCTTGGGGTCAAAATCCACGGGGATGCCCCAGGAGAAGCTGGTGCGGGAAACGCACAGATCCTCCAGACCGGGGTCGATGAAGTTTTTCACCATCTCGTTGACACGGGAACGGGGCTGGAGGAAGTCGGTGTTTTCCAGCAGGTCCCGAATACGGTCGGCATATTTGCTCAGACGGAAGAAGTAGGCTTCCTCCTCGGCGTCCACAACGGGGCGGCCGCAGTCGGGGCAGCAGCCGTCCTTCAGTTGGCTCTCCGTCCAGAAGGACTCGCAGGGAGTGCAGTATTTGCCCTTGTAGGTGCCCTTGTAGATGTCGCCCTTGTCATACATCCGCTTGAAGATCCGCTGGATGGCCTTCACATGGTAATCGTCGGTGGTGCGGATGAAGCGGTCATTTGAGATGTTCATCAGCTTCCACAGATCCCGGACGCCCCGGGGGCCTTCCACGATGCGGTCCACGAACTCCTGGGGAGTGACGCCGGCCTCGTCGGCCTTCTGCTCGATCTTCTGGCCGTGCTCGTCGGTACCGGTGAGGAACATGACGTCCTCGCCCTTCAGCCGGTGATACCGGGCCAGGGTGTCGGTGGCCACGGTGCAGTAGGTGTGACCGATGTGCAGCTTATCGGAGGGGTAGTAGATGGGGGTTGTGATATAAAAAGTGTCCTTTTCCATATCCGGTTCCTCTTTTCTTCTTTATGATAAATTTTGAGTGATCGCAAATAAAAACGCCGTCCCTGAGCATACGCTCAAGGACGGCGAAGAAAGCCGTGTTACCACCTTGATTCACCCACACCTCGCGGCGTGGGCCTCTGCGGGTACAAGCCTGCCGAAACCGACTGGCGCGATACCCTGACGCTGTAATGGGCGCACCCATCGCAGCCTGCGCCAAAGCGCTGAGCCGCGCGGCTCCGGGGCCATGTTCTGCCCACCGCATGGGTCCCTTTTCAGCTGCCGGGACTCTCTGAACCATGCCGCGAGGACGTACTCTCCCCTTCATTGCATTCTCGATTGCACTCACTTATACCATATTTTAAACGATTAGTCAATCATCCGGTCAAAAATATTTCCAATTTCCGCTGTTTTTATTCGCTGCGGTACTTTCCACGCCATTTTCCGGCAGCATAGTGATAGACCGACAGAGCGCAGGCCACGGCCCAGCCGATGCCGTAGCTCCAATACATAGCGTCCGGGCCGAAGCGGTTTGCCAGCAGGTACAGGAAGGGGACCCGCAGCAGGATCACAGAGGCCACCACGTTCACCATGGGATACAGGCTGTCGCCTGCACCCCGCATGGCGGAGTTCAGTACGAACAGAATGGCAAACAGCACATAGGGCGGCATCACACATTGCAGATACCGGGCGCTGGCGGCGATGACCGCCGGGTCCGGGGAGAAGATCCGGGACAGAGGGACGGACAGCCACACCACAAGGGCGGAACTGAGAACTGTCCACACAACGGCCATGGTCACGGTGATCCGGACACCCTGACGGACCCGGTCCTCCCGGCTTGCCCCCATATTCTGCCCCACAAAGGAGATCACAGCGGCGGCCAGGCTTTGGACCGGCAGGAAGGACAGGGTATCCAGTTTATTGCCCACGTTGAAGCCAGCGGTGAAGGCCTTTCCGTAGCTGTTGACCTTGGAGAGTACGCCCATGGCGCCCAGGGCCACCAGAGACATCTGGATACCACTGGGCAGGCCAATGCGGATGATCTCACAGAACAGTTTGCGGTCGAAGATCCCGTTGAAGGGATGGATGGCCAGCTGCGGATACCTGCGGTTGATATACCAGATACCGAACAGCCAGCTGCATAATTGGGCGATGACGGTGCCCAGCGCTACACCCAGCACCCCCAGCGGTACTGCCAGCACCAGTGCCAGATCCAGAAAGATGTTCAAAATCGTGGACACCGCCAGAAACAGCAGTGTGGTGGAGCTATTGCCCATGCCCCCTAAAATGCCGGCGTTGAGATTATAGCCGATGCTGCCGACAAGCCCCGCACAGACCACCAGCAGATAGGTCCGGGTCTCTGCCCAGGCGGCGGGGTCCACACGTAAAACAGTCATCAGGGGATTCACCAGCAGCAGCGCGGCGGCAGTGATGGGCAGAATACTGCGGATAAAGGCGGTATACAGGCTGTCGATGGCGCTCCGGACCCGGTCCGGTCTCCCACCGCCGAAGGCCTGGGCGATGACCACGGTGCCGCCGGTGGCGATGCCGGAGAACAGGGAGGTGAACAGGAAGATCACCGGAAAGCCGACGCCCACGGCGGCCAAGGCTCCATCGCTGACATAGTTGCCCACCACCCAGCTATCCACCATATTGTAGAACTGCTGCAAAAAATTCCCCGCCAGCAGCGGCAGGGTAAACATCAGAATATGGCGGAAGGGACTGCCCGCTGTCATATTCCGGATTCCGCTTTCCGTCCCCACGATGCACCTCAACTCATAAAATCATTTTATTTTACTGTACTCCTTTTCACCGGAAAGGGCAAGTTGATTTCCCGGCGAAAACCGGGTAAAATGAGGGAAAACCGTCAAAAACCGCCGCCGGGACCGGGCGGCGGGGAAGGAGCCTCTATGAAACTGGTATCTTGGAACGTCAACGGCCTGCGGGCCTGTCTCGGCAAGGGCTTTCTGGACTTCTGCGCCTTCGCGGACGCAGATGTGATCTGCCTGCAGGAGACGAAGATGCGCCCGGAACAGGCGGAATTCGACCTGCCGGGCTATGAGCGCTACTGGAACAGCGCCGACAAGGCGGGCTATTCCGGCACCGCCGTGTTTACCCGGCAGACGCCCCTCTCCGTCACCTATGACTTCGGCAAGGAGGTCCACCGCCACGAGGGACGGGTCATTACGGCGGAATACCCGGAATTCTATCTGGTGTGCTGCTACACCCCCAACTCCAAGGACCAGCTTTCCCGGCTGGACTACCGCATGGAGTGGGAGGACGATCTGCGGGACTATCTGATGGAGCTGGATCAAACGAAGCCGGTGGTCTACTGCGGCGATCTCAATGTGGCCCATCAGGAGATCGACCTGAAAAATCCGAGATCCAACCGCATGAACCCCGGCTTTTCTGACGAGGAGCGGGCTAAAATGACCCAGCTGTTAGAAAGCGGCTTTACGGACACCTTCCGATATCTTTACCCGGACAAGACCGGCGCGTACTCCTGGTGGAGCTATCGCTTCAACGCCCGGAAGAACAACGCCGGATGGCGCATCGACTATTTTATCGTCTCCGACCGGCTGAAGGACAAGATCAAAAGCGCCGACATCTGGAGCGAGGTCACGGGCAGCGACCACTGTCCCGTGGTGCTGGAGCTGGACCTCTGACCCTATGACAGCAGGGCGTTGATCTCCTCGATCTCCAGATCCTGCAAGGCCCAGTTGATGCCGTAGCCGATGACCTTACCCAGGTCCCGCACCTGCTGGTCGATGTCCCTTGGCGTGACCATAAGGTTTTCAGGGCGGCTCCGTAGCGTTTCCATATCCGGCTCGGGAAGCCCGGATTCTTCCAATAGATCCGCTGCTAACGTGGCGGCGTCCACCACCGTGGGAACGCCCACGGCCAGCACTGGTACCCCGAGAGTTTCCAGGTTCAAGGCGGAGCGGTGATTGCCCACGCCGCTGCCGGGGATGATGCCGGTGTCGCTGAACTGGACGGTACAGCACACCCGCCCCACCCGGCGGGATGCCAACGCATCCACCGCGATGACCGCCGACGGATGGAGCCGGTCCACCAGTCCCCGCACCGCTTCCGCGGATTCCACGCCGGTGGTCCCCAGCACTCCCGGCCGCAGGGCCGCCACCGGGCGGAACCCGGAAAAGTGCTGGGGCATAGCGTCGATGAGATGGCGGGTGATGAGGACACTGTCCGCCGCCAGCGGACCGACAGCGTCCGGCGTCATGGCCCGGTTTCCAAGGCCCACCACCAGCACCGGACCGCTGTCCGGGGTCAACTCCTTGACTTGCTGCCCCACGGCCCGCACCGCCCGGTCGAAAAACCCATCCCCCCTCTGCCAGAAGGCGGTGAGGTCAAGGGTGCGGTAACTGCCCGCAGGCTTTCCCAGTGCGGCCTCCCCTTCCCGGTCCAGAATATCCACCTGCGTGACCGGATATCCCTGTATTTTCTTCTCCGTGGCCTTTACGCCTGCCAGCCGGGTGGTTTTCCCGGCGGATTCCTGCCACAGCTCGTGGGCCTCGATTGCCAGATCCGTCCGTTTTGTAAACATTTTGCCCTCCTGACACAAAATCTTGTGGTATTAAGGGTAGCTTTTGCGGAGAAATTCGCGTTATACAAAAAAATATAGAAATATTAAAAAAAGGCTTGCTTTTTCTGGACTTCTCTGCTAAAATATCATTCTGCACGGTGGAAATTATGAAACCGCGCCAAGAAATGCCAGGAGGAGGTGTTTGGTTTGCCGAATATCAAGTCTGCCAAGAAGCGTGTCCTCATCGGTGAGGTCCGCAACGCGCGCAATAAGGCTACGAAGTCCGATCTGAAGACTGCCATCAAGAAGTTCGAGGCGGCTGCCGCTGAAGGCAATCGCACCGAGGCCGATGGCGCTTACAAGGTCGCGGTCAAGAAGGTCGATCAGGCTGTCGCTAAGGGCGTTCTGCACAAGAACACGGCTGCTCACCGCAAGAGCGCTATGACCCTGAAGCTCAACAAGATCGGTTAATAGGCCAAACAAAAGGACATCCGTCGGGGGCAGTCCAATAAAACAGTATATTGTTTTCGGGAAGCGGCATGAGTAATCATGCCGCTTTTCCGTTCATAACGTCATAGAGTAAATTGGCGGGGAGTATGCCGATATAGTTGTAGCTGATTGTCACATCCTGCACTCGGTGTCCGCTTGACTTGTCCGGTGCATGAACATATACGGCATTGACCATATCGTTCAGAATAGTGGGTGTCAGCTTCTCCAAGTACAGGTATTTCTTTGCCTGTCGGATAAACCTATCAACATTCTCCGCTTGATCTTCTTGATTCTGTATTTCGTTTTCAAGCATTTCAATCTTGGCTCTCAGGTCTGCCTGCTCCTGCTCATAATCATCAGCCAACATCTGAAAACGTGTTTCGGACAGTTTTCCGTTAACCATATCCTCATAAATACGCTTGAACAATCTGTCCAGTTCAGCCAGACGATTTTCGGATTTCTGCAGGGTTCGCTTTTTGGCAGAAAGGTCTTTCTTTGCTTCCTCGCTTCGCTTTGCACCCAACGCCCTGCGGAACGCATCCTCATAATCAGCAACACACTGGATCACCAACCTCATGTGTTGAAGTGTACCTTCTTCCAGCACCACAGCTCGGATGAAGTGAGTGTCGCAGACCTCCTTGCCCTTTTTACGGGAAGTGGAGCATACAAAGTGATCTTGTCTGGTTTCAAAACTGTTGCTGGTACAGTAGTACAATTTCTCACCGCAATCGGCACAGCGGACGAGACCGGAGAACATATTGGTCTTGCCTGTTCGGGCGGGTCTGCGTTTGTTCTTGCGAAGCTCCTGCACACGGGCAAAGGTTTCTTCGTCAATAATGGCTTCATGGGTGTTCTCGAAAATCTTCCATTGGTCTTGAGGGTTTTCGAGTTTCTTTTTGCTTCTGTACGACTGCTTACGGGTTTTGAAATTGACCATGTGACCAAGGTATTCCATCTTTTCCAGTATGCCGGTGATGGTGCGTGGTGCCCAATCGTAAGGATTATCCGGTGTCTTTGCAGGAGCATTTCGTCCCATCTTCATCCAATGAACTGTCGGACAATCCACCTTTGCTTCTTTCAGCTTCTTGGCGATTTGAGAGGGACCGAAGCCTTCCATGCACCATGCGAAGATATGACGGACAACTGCTGCGGCTTCATCATCGACAATCCAATGTCTTTTGGGGTTGTCGGGGTCTTTCATGTAGCCGTAGGGCGGGTTGGTGGTCAGATACTCACCGGATTCGCCTTTCTGCTTCATAACCGCTTTGACCTTTTTACTGCTGTCCTTGACATAGAACTCATTGATGATATTCAAGAACGGAGTAAAGTCATTATCCTGCTGATTGGCACTGTCCACACCGCTGTTCACAGCGATGAAGCGGATATCGTGTTCGGGAAAAAGCATTTCCGTGTAAAGACCGACTTCCAGATAATTTCTGCCGATACGACTCATATCCTTTGCAATGATAACGCCGACCTTATCGTTCTCGACCAACTCAATCATTCGTTTCCAGTCGGGGCGGTTGAAGTTAGCACCGGAGTAACCATCGTCCACAAAAAACTGGATGTTTCGGAAACCTTGTTCTTTTGCGTATTTCTTGAGAATCGCCTTTTGATTGACAATGCTGTTGCTCTCTCCTGCAAGTTCGTCATCACGACTCAGCCTACAGTAGATCGCAGTAATTTTGTCAGACTGCCTGTTCATGTCTTGTTCCTCCTTAATCGGCGGGCAGTCTGCCAATACAGGATTGCTTGTATATATCATATCACACATTCGTGAATAAATCCACCTTTTCGTTATAATATTTTTTGAGCATTTTTAATTATCTTTTGCCATGTGGTCGAGCAGTTTACCGGAAAGACTTCGTGTTCCATCGTAACTTCCGTTAAAGCGGTAAGTAGTCTGACCGGAGTGAATGGTCACGGTGATCTTCGGCAACGCTGCCGCACAGTAGTTGTGAACAACTATGTTGCCATTTTCTTTGACTGTGTAATTTCTGTTTTTCTTTTCGTTCATATAAAAATTGTCCTTTCTGTTTTGTGGTGGCAAGTTCCCAATTTGGGAACTTGCCGGATAGGAATGAAAACGAATCGAAGGGAAAGAATTATCGCTCCTGTTCCTTCTTGTGTTCGATTTTTCTGCCAAGGGTCTGCTCCAGATTATGACGAATGGTACCGAGACGCTGTGCTTCTTCCTTAGCGGTCTGGTACTGGTTGTAAAGCTCGTTTTTCTCTTTGATAAGCTGCTCCACTTCCGTCTGCAACGCCTTGTGGCTCGGTAGCTTCTTCAAGCCTTTGGAATCAAAGTAGCATTTGGCGGTGTTCAGAATGATGAAGTCGCTGTCATGTTCATCACGGTATTTCTGGCGAGCTTTCTCATTTTTGCAGGCTTTCATTTCGTCGATTACATATCGGGTCTTGTGATAGTTCAGCACATGATTACGAAGCTCTTTCTTTTCTGCGATTGTAGCTTCCACTGATTTCATTTCTGTGCGAATATCACTCAGCTTTTCGTGGGCGGCATCACAGGCGGTAGCCAATGCTTCGGGAGAATCAAATCTCATTTCCTTATACAGCAGATAGGCACGGCTGGCATTTTTGAGATTGTGTTTCTTTGCCCAATGCTCGTAACCTTTTCCTTTTTCCTTTGCGGCATCAATATCTACCATGCGGCTGACAGTATCACGCTCATTGATAATTTTCTGCATAGCGGGTGCAGAATGGATAGTGTCGGTTTTTGCCCTCACTCGTTTTGTGTTTCTGACAAAGATTGCGAATACAGCAGCTTTATCAAAATCGTCACCCAGCTTTCGTGCTGTGATGGGCTTGGTGCGGTCGGGTGTGAGATAGGACAAGCGCCCACGGCTTTCTTTGACAGTAATGCCACGGCGGAGAAGTTTTTCCGCAAAGTCTTCAAAGCTGACAGCATCAGAAAGTGCCATGCGGATTTCTTCACGGAGCTTGTCTTTGTCTGTTTCAAATTTGGTCTGCTTGACGGGCAAGCCCTGTTCGGCAAGGACTGCATTTTCTTCATCCAGCGCAAGTTGTCCTTTCTTCTTTGCCCAATACTCACGCTCGGTCACTCTTGTCTTGCTACCATTCAGCAGATCAATCTGATACAGGCCTGCATCGTGGCACATTTCCATAACCTCGGAACGGAAGTATTCCATAGCTGCGTTGGTGCATCGGTGCTTCATGCCCGGTCGGGTATCGCATGATCTGTCCATATACGGCATGAACGGAACTTCTTCAATTCGCAGAGAATTGATAACGATGTGTACATGAACATTGCCGCTGCCGTTGTGACCGTCGGGATGGGTACAGACAATAGATCTGTTTTCCAAGGTGTACCGAACGGAGGATTGGAAAGCATAAAGTCAAAGGTTTCGCCAGAGAAACCATCGTTGGAGATGGTAGATCCGAAGAAGATATTGTTTGCCTGTACACCCTCGCCCTTAACCAGCATATCACTTCGAGCGATAGCATAGGTTTCGTCGGAGTTCTCCTGACCGTACAGATGGATAGAAACATTCTTTCCGAATTCCTTAGCCATTTCTTGCATTCTACCTTCGGCAACCGTCAGCATGCCGCCTGTACCGCAGGCTCCGTCATAGATACGGTAGGTTGTGCTCTGAATTTTGCCTTTTACAGGAACAAATGCCAGATCGGTAATCAGTTCCACGATATCACGAGGAGTGAAGTGACGTCCTGCATCGGTAATGTTGGTTTCCTCATTAAACTTGCGGATGACCTCTTCAAACACCGTTCCCATAGTGTGATTGTCCAGTGCGGGCTGCACAAGATTACCCTTGGCATCATAAATCGGGCGATTAGACAGGTTCACAGAGGAATCCGTAAACTTGCTGATCAGCAGGCCCAGAATGTCATGCTCAGAGAGTTTGTCAATCTGATTTCTGAATTCAAAGCGCTTGATAATATCCTGCACATTCTGAGAAAAACCGTTCAGGTAAAGGATAAAGTCGGATTTCAGCTGTTGCTGATTAGTACGGGATTTCAGATCTGACAGGGTATAGGGGGAACTATTACAAAAAGCTTCTCCCGCTACGCTGCACAGGGCTTCGTCCTGATCGGTAATACCAGCAGCATCCAGCTGCTCCTTCATTTTCAAAACTTTCTCCTTAGTGGGTTCCAAAACCGCATCAAAACGGCGGATAACCATCATAGGCAGAATAATCTTTCTGTAGTCGCCTACATCATATGTATCTACGAGACAGTCATTTGCGATTCCAAACAAAAAGGAAACGATCTGACCAAAGTTTGCTTTTTCCATTATTGTTCTGTCCTTTCATTCGTAAGTTCCATAATATCGGAGATGTCGCACTTCAGAGTGTTGCAGATCTTCACAAGCACCTCAGTGTTGACATTTTCATTCTTACCAAGTTTCGCAAGTGCTGCGGTTGTAATTCCAGCTTCTTTACGGAGCATCGTTTTCGTCATATCCCTGTCAATCAACAGTTTCCAAAGCTTTTTATACGATACAGCCATGTCTGTCTCCCTTCCCGAATAAATCAAATATCTAAAAATTAGATTTCTGATTTAATTATATAACAAGACATCAAAAAATGAAAGTGCTGATGTGGTCTTTTGAAAAAGTTCTCAAAAATAGCTGTTGACTTTCTCTACATCGTTGCATATAATAGTGTTAGGAATTAGCGAACACGCTTATTTCTGTTAAGGAGGAAAGGACTATGAATGGCAAGTTCGGAGAATTCATCGCTGAAAAGCGAAAATCCCGTGGACTGACACTACGTGGACTGGCTGCCGAATTAGGGATTGTACCGGCATACATGAGCGACATTGAAAAGGGGAACCGCTATCCCCCTGACAAAGACAAGCTGTATGAATTGGCCCGTATTCTGTGTCTGTCCGAAGAAGAAACCAACACCATGTTTGATCTAGCCGCAGGCGAAAAGGAGAATACGGTATCTCCCGATCTGCCGGAGTACATCATGGGGAATGAGCATGTCCGTGTTGCGCTTCGTATGGCACGTGACAACAATGCCTCCAGTGAAGTATGGCAGAAGGTCATTGAGATGATGGAGGAACAAGAGCGAGGTAAGAAATAAGCGTGATCCATTACAACTACTCTGCGCATCAGTTGGAAAACGAAGCCGAAAAGCTTTTGACCCAATTTGACCCTGAACGGTTAAGAAAACCGAAGCCCATTGATGTCTATGCCGTCATTGAAAAGTGTCTGGGTGTTGACTATGACTGGAAGTATATCACCCCAGACCAGTCTATCCTCGGAGCAACCGCTTTCAATGCTGGCTATGTGTGGGTGTGGCCTGAACCCTGCTATCGAGAGGGTATGCTCCCTTCAAAGCTGTATCTTTCCAAGGGGAGCATTCTCATCGATGCTACTCTGACTGAGGGGAATAATAGAGGGCGTGAAAACTTCACCGTGATGCACGAAGTGTTTCACCAAGTCCTGCACAAGAACTGTTTTCGCCGTGATCCCCCTGACTATATTCACAGTACAACGCAGGGAGCATTAAACGGGAAAAAAAGTCTGAAAACGTCGCTGGATTTTATCGAGTATCAGGCGAATGCGTGTGCAGCGGCGTTCTTGATGCCGCAGAATGTGGTTCGAGACGAGTTCAAAAAGCGAAGCAGCAACTTGGGCTCAAAATACCCACTTCCGTGTGACTACATGGTAGAGAGTATTATCTGTGACATGGCAGCTGCATTCAGCGTGTCTAAACAGGCTATGCGCTATCGCTTGAACTCGCTGAAGATGATCACATTTGATGCACCCCCTATTCAACTAAAAATCTCAATTTAAGGGAATCTTCCGATTCCCTTAAATACAGGTCGGGTGTTAGAAAAAAGCGAACAGGCGAATACGCGAACATCAAAGGAGGTGATGTCTTATGCGCAAATAAAAAGAGCGGCAATCTGCTGCAACAGATTAACCGCTCATTCCCAATGTGTACGTTACCAAAATATCACGACTGGCTTGTTCCGTCAAGCCGAAAGGAGTCAAATTATGTATAAACACTACTATATCAACAACAATCAGACCCTGAATCCTGGACTTCATCATGAAGTCCACACCAAGGAGCACGCAGCTCAGCTTGGCATCCGCAGCACACAGTATGTTGGCTATTTTGCAAGCGAAGTGGAAGCTGTTGCTCAGGCAAAGAAAATCTATTTTGATGCGGACGGATGTGCAACCTGCTGTCCGAAAGCACATAGGGGGTAATTAATATGGCACGTTCTTCTCATCATGTCGTTCACAATCCCAACGGAGGTTGGGATGTGAAGCGTAGCGGCGCTCAGCGTTCCAGCGGCCATTTTGCAACCAAGGAACAGGCCGTAAACGCAGGAAGACAAATCAGCCGAAATCAGGGCACTGAATTCGTTATTCACGGTATGAACGGACGTATCCAATCCGCAGACAGCCACGGGAACGATCCTTGCCCGCCGAAGGGTTAATTGAGGGAGGTGAATATCATGGCTGTACATCATGGTGGAAAGGTTGGTAAAGCCGGTAAGACCTTGGCGTCTAAAAGTTCTTCTAAGTCTGCAAAGAGCAAAGCCGGGAAGACTCTGGCCAACCACAAAGTGAAAGCGCATTAACGGAAAGGTGCCTATGCAGCCGCATAGGCACCTGATTTTATTTGTGATGCAAATTTATTCTCCCATGACCTCTAACATCATTCTTGCACCAAGCCTAAATCCATTCTTAAAGATCAAGCAGTCTGTATTGGTTTGATGCTCTCGCACGCAATCGGTGTATTTCTCAAACAGATCTTTCTGTTCGTCTGTCATGGTGGCTTTGAGCTTTTCCTCGTTCCTACAAATCAGCTCCAGTAGCTTCTTATATTCTTTGCAAGAGGATGTATCGTACTCAGTAGGCTCAATGTTGCCATACCAAAATTCTTCAAGGATTCTCATACCGCATCCTCCTCGTAGATCATTTCTCGGAGGATAATTTCCTCGGCTCGGTTACGGATGTTGTTCATGGCTCCAACCCATGCCATCTGATCAGCGGATTTCAGTTCTTCTGTCACGCCCTCAGATGACTTCATCTGCTCGATGATAAGTTCAAGGCGGTTCTGTGCCTGCTCGTTCAAATCCGCCAGATACGTCCATAATTCGCCGTTAAGACATAGATCATTGAAGCGGATGGGGTTGTGCTCCTTGATATAATCTCTGTGCATACGCCCCCAACGACCAATAGGTCTGGTTTCCTTCGGTAAGCGAATATCGGGAATATAGTAATCACCGCAACGAATATAGCTCAGTTCCTGCATCATATGTACCTCCAATAAGATTCAAACATTCTGTTAAAGATAGAAAAAGGCGATACTTGGTTATGAAAACCAAGTATCGCCAATTTTTCTTGTCGCACTCCTGCACGGCAGCTACCCTATGTCAGTAATGTTCTCATACTGTCTTATTGGAAGTTATCCTCAGGATGTCCTTTTTTGTTTTGCCTTAAACTGACCTTATAAAATTTTGCAATTCTGAATATTGAGATAGTATCAAGCTGGGATATAATGAATGCAAGAACAGGCGGTACACGCCGGAACAGGTGAAGTGCAATGGAAAATCAGAAGGTAAGAAAGTTAGTTCTCAGTGCTTTGATGGCCGCCCTTGTCTATGTGGCTACCAGCATCATTCAGATCCCGTCCCCCGTCAACGGCTATGTGAATCTGGGCGACTGCTTCGTGCTGCTCTCCGGTTGGCTGTTGGGGCCTTGGTATGGCGCGGCGGCGGCCGGTATCGGCTCCATGCTGGTGGATCTGCTCAGCGGCTACGGACACTATGTTCCCGGCACCCTGATCATTAAGGGTCTTGACGCCTTGGTAGCGGCGCTGATCTTCCGGGCCTTGGGCCGCGGGAAGACTGCCATGCTGGTCAGCGGCATCGTGGGGGAGACCATCATGGTCCTGGGCTATTTTGCCTACGCCTCCATGATCTTGGGCAAGGGTCTGGCGGCGGCCGCCAGTATTCCCGGCAATATCGTTCAGGGGATCGCCGGTATCGCCATCGGTCTTGCGCTGGCTGTGCTGCTGCAAAAGGCAAAGGCGCCTGCGCTGAGCGGTCTGGAACTGTAAACGAAAAAATAAGGCGGCCGTGTGAGAAAAATTCTCACACGGCGCCTTGTGCGTAAAACAAAAGGGAGGCTTATATATGGCAGGAACAACGGTACATACATTGGAGAATCAACAGCTTTTGGAACAGGTAGAGCGGGAGTCCGCCGCTGCGGCCCGCCAACTGGCGGAGACTGCCCATCTGCGGAAGGGACAGCTCGTGGTCATCGGATGCAGTACCAGTGAGGTGGTAGGGCATCAGGTGGGAAGCTGGTCTACACCGGAGGTGGCGGATGCCATTTTCCGGGGCCTTGACAGTGTGTTCGGCCCCATGGGCGTCTACATGGCTGCCCAATGCTGCGAGCATCTGAACCGGGCTTTGATCGTGGAATACGAGGCGGTCACCGGCGGGGAGATCGTCAATGTGGTGCCCCAGCCCAAGGCGGGCAGCTCCTTCGCCACCGCCGCTTACAAGGCGTTTCGGCATCCTGTGGCGCTGGAGGAGATCCGGGCGGATGCAGGACTGGACATCGGTGGCACCCTCATCGGGATGCACTTGAAAAAGGTGGCGGTGCCGGTGCGGCTGGAGCAGGATCACATCGGTCAGGCCATTGTGCTGGCGGCCCGGGTACGGCCCAAGTTCATCGGCGGTGACCGCGCCGTTTATGATGAGACCCTGAAGGAGGGCTATCCTGATTTTACGGATTGATCGGGTATCTGCTTTCCTTACACGCAATTATTTTATGGGAAAGAGGCCCCGGGAGAAAGCGGTTTCTCCCGGGGCTTTTCATGCAGTTCCGCTTTGAGATCGTATCCAATGGCGTCAGGTCCCCCTGTACTTTCGGGGGAGCAAAGTGCAGATTGGAACTTGCTGCAGCAAAAAACAGCTCCGGTCCGTACTGGACCGGAGCTGTTTGCTTACATTTTAAAGCTGCTTGACCGTGTAGTAGACAGCCAGTGCGAAGACCACCGCTGCCAGTGCCCACATGGCGTAGTAGGAGATGCCACCGCCCAGCAGAGAGGCCAGCAGAGCCAGCGCGGAAAGACCGCAGGCTGCATATACCGGCAGCTTATCCGCTTTGGGGGGTAGGAGCTTATTCAGCTTGCCGCTCTTGGTCAGTGCGGCGAGAGCTGCCAGCAGAACCAGATAGATCACCACGCAGACCTTAACGGTGGTGCCCACATACATGCTGGAACCGTACCGACGCACGCCCCACAGAACAAAGAGGGAGGCGCCCAGCACCGTCAGAGCCAGTGCACATTCCCGGTCATACAGCGCCCAGAGGATTCCCAGCAGCATGATGACCGGCACAACGATTGTCATAAAAGAGAGGGTGGCCATATTTAAGCGGACCAGAGCCGTAGCCGCACCCACAAAAGCGCCTGCCGCAGCAAGGATCCAAGCGGACTTCTGCTTCTTGGCGCTGCCCCGCAAAACCAGAGCGGCGATCACGCCCACTGCCAACACACCCGCGCCGATCCCGGCCAGAGTCCAGAGGTAGTGATCATACCAGGCGATCCGGGTCAGTTCAGAGTCGGCATTGATATAAAAACGACGCAGGATCAGTAAATACAGTTCTGCTACGCAGCCAGCCAGAAAAAATTTCATTGCTCCATTCATGGGTTCGTCCTTCGGAGCGACCTTTTTATTCGGATTTTTTGCCATCTATTAAAACCTCCAGGGTTATATTTCCCAAAATGCGGGCAGTCCATTCCAGACCGGTTCCCGCCGACACACGTTCATAGTATACCAGTCTCTTTTCCAATTTGCAAGGAAAACCTTCATTGCTTTTTTACAATATTCGCGGTATACTGAAAAGATCGAATCAAATTCTAACGGAGGACGCCATGAAACGGTTCTCAATTCTGATACTGACCCTGTGCCTGTGCCTGACAGGCTGCGGAAAACAAACAACGGAGGCTACGGCCCAGATCTTCGCCATGGACACGGTGATGGAGGTTGCGGCCTACTGCTCCAAGGCGGAGGAAGCTGTCCAAGAGACGAAGGGACGGATCAAGGCTTTGGAGAACCAACTCTCCCGCACAAAGGCGGACAGTGATGTGTCCCGCGTCAACCATAACGGCACAACCCCCACCACCGGCTTGACTTACGGGATGCGGGCGCTGCTTCCGGCGGCGCTGGAATACCGGGACGCCACAAACGGCGCGTTTGATATTACCATCGCCCCCATCATGGACGCGTGGGGCTTCACCGGCGATCAGTTCCGCGTTCCGGAGCAGTCCGAACTGAATGAGCTGTTAAAGCATGTCAACAGCGATGAGATCCAAGTTCAAGAAGAGCCGTCCTATTCCGTAACGCTGGGGGAGGGACAGGCTATCGACTTGGGGGGCATCGCCAAGGGCTATACCTCCGATTTAGTGGAGCAGACCTTCCGGGCCAACGGCATTGAAAGTGGGAAAATTTCTCTGGGCGGCAACGTGTTCGTGCTGGGCGGCAAGCCCGACGGCTCCGACTGGCGGGTGGGCATTAAGGATCCCCGGAATGAGAGCGGCCTTGCGGCGATCCTGTCCCTGCGGGACGCCTACGCCATCACCTCCGGCGGCTACGAGCGGTACTTTGAGGAAAACGGAAAAACCTACCACCATATTATTGATCCCTCCACCGGCTATCCCGCGGACAGCGGTTTACTGTCGGTGACGGTGGTGGCGGCGGACAATGGCCCAGACTGGGCCGGCGCGGGAAATGGTGCCATGTGCGACGCTTTTTCCACGGCGTTGTTCGTCATGGGAGAGGAGCAGGCGCTGGACTTCTGGCGAAATGGCGGGTATGACTTCGATCTGGTGCTGGTGACGGAGGATGGCCGGGTAGTCATCACTGCCGGACTGGCGGACCGGTTTGAGGAAGTGAAGGACAGTGGGTACACCTATGAAACGGTTTCCTGAGCTGAAGCCCAATTTCTGGGATGTGATCGTGGTCTTGGCGGTCATTGCGCTGGCGGCTCTCTCGGCCATGACGGTCTGGCGGGGCGGAACCGAAACCGGTGCTCTGACGGCGGTGGTCACCGCTGACGGGCAGGAGATTGACCGCTTTGCCCCGGCGGACCTGCTGGACGCGCCACGCACCTATTCTTATAACGGCGTGACGCTGACGGTGGCGGCGGAGGACGGAAACGGCCTTCGGGTCAGTTCCTCCGACTGTCCCACCCAGGACTGCGTCCGCACCGGAACTATTTCCCGCAGCGGACAGAGCATCGTGTGCCTTCCGGCCCGGATCATCATTCAGCTCACCGGCGGCGCGGCGGACAGCAACGATGTGGACATTGTGATCGGTTAGGAGGGTGACTGTGAAGCTGACAACGAAGCAGTTGACCCTCTGCGCCGTGCTGACAGCGCTGGCACTAGCGTTCAGCTATCTGGAGAACTTTTTCCCATTATCCCTGGCCATTCCCATCCCCGGCATCAAACTGGGCCTTGCTAATATTGTGACGGTATTCGCCCTGTACGCCCTCGGTCCCGCTCAGGCGCTGCTGATTTTGACAGGCCGGTGCCTGTTGGGGGCGGTGTTCGCCGGGAACATGAACGCCCTGATCTTCTCCCTGCTGGGGGGCTTTTCCGCCATGCTGGTGATGATCTTGCTGTCCCGATCCCGGCATCTGTCTATCTACGGCGTGTCCATCGGCGGCGCGGCGGCCCACAACTGCGGCCAGATCGCCGCAGCCTGCCTGACGCTGGGCTCGATGGCCCCCCTGTACTATCTGCCGATCCTGCTGGGTGCTTCCCTGATCACCGGAGCTGTGACGGGTGTGGCGGCGGCCTGCTTGTTCCGGGCGCTGGTCCATACAAACATTTTGCGGTAACAAACCGGCCTATTTTCCCATAGAATGGAAAAATGGTTGACTTTCCAACGGAGAGGTGCTACACTAAACTTGCTATGAGAAATGAATTTGTAAAAACCTGTTGTTGTAAGACATAGGGCGGCTGAACTGCTGATGGCAGATACAGGCGTCCGTTTCAGTGTGCCTGTGTCTTGCATGAAGAGCTTTCAGGAGCGATGTGCAAGCGCACATCGCTCCTTTTGTTTTACCCGGCCGCGTTTCCCAGAGATGGGAAGATTCAACATGAATTATATTGATGAGGAGGACACAGTTATGAACTTCACACATTTGGTAGGGAACACCCCCATGATCCGCATCCGCTACAAGCTGGACGGCCGGGAGGGCTTTGTCTGGGCAAAGCTGGAGGCATACAACCTCTCCGGCAGCATCAAGGACCGTCTGGCGGCCCATGTCATTACCAAGTCCACCGCCAACGGCACCCTGAAGCCCGGCCAGCCCATCGTGGAGATGACCAGCGGCAACACCGGCATCGCCTTCTCCGCACTGGGCACGTTCACCGGCCATCCCGTCCACATCTTTATGCCGGACTGGGCCAGTGAGGAGCGGAAAAAGCTGATGGCTATGTACGGTGCCACCCTGCACCTGATCTCACGGGAAGCCGGCGGCTTCAACGCAGCCCTTCAGGGGGCCAGAGATCTGGCGGAGGAGATTGGCGGCTTCCAGCCCAAGCAGTTTGAAAATCAGGATAACCCAGAGGCCCACTACCTTACTACCGGCGTTGAGATCCTGCGCCAGCTTCCGGATGTGACGGACTTCGTGGCCGGCGTCGGTTCCGGCGGCACCCTCATGGGCACCGCCCGCCGTCTGAAGGCGGATCACGCCGTCCGGGCTGTGGCTGTGGAGCCGGATGCAGTGCCTCTGCTTTCCGGCGGAGCTATCAAGGGTGCTCACCACATTGAGGGCATCGGCGACGACTTTATCCCCGCTGTGGTGGACCAGACTCTGGTGGATGGCGTAATGGATATCAACGATATGGACGCCATTGCCATGGCGGCGAAATTCGGCCGTGTACTGGGCCTTGGCGTGGGTATCTCCTCCGGCGCTAACTTCCTTGGCTCTGTGATTCAGAATCTGGAGCCGGGCCGGAAGGTGGCCACTGTCTTTGCCGATGACAGCAAGAAATATCTCACCACCATGCTCTCCAATCCCCCGGCGGAAACGGCGGAAATGTGGAGCTCCCGCATTGAGCTGCTGGATTACGAGCCGGTGGAAACTCTGTAATTTGCAATCTTGTGCAGCTTTTCCTTGCGGAGCCTTCGAATTCATGTTAGAATCGTCTGTAAAGGGACAAAACAGACGGCGAAGCCGGGCTTGTTGGCCCGGCTTCGTTTTGCTTACAGAAGGGAGAGACCAGATGTTTCACACGATATTATTTGATCTGGACGGTACATTGACGGATTCGCGGGAGGGGATCGTCAACTCCGTGAAATACACCATTGAAAAGTTGGGTGGGACCATGCCGGATGCCCAGACCCTACTGAAATTCATCGGTCCGCCGTTACAGGAATCTTTCATGGAGCACTGCGGCTACAGCCGGGAGAAGGCGGTGGAGGGCGTTCGGGTGTTCCGGGAGCACTATGTACCGGTGGGGCAGTATGAAAACGAGGCGGCCCCCGGTATGCGGGATGTTCTGGAACGGCTGAAGGCCAAGGGATACACTCTGGCGTTGGCCTCCTCCAAGCCGGAGGAGCTGTGCGTGAGCATCTGTCGGCGTTTTGGCTTTACACCCTTTCTGTCCGCTGTGACCGGCAGCCCTGCGGGGGCCGACTGGGAAAAGGCGGATGTCATTCGGGAAGCCATGCGCCGCCTGCGCTTGACCGATGCGGATAAGCCCACCGTTTTGATGGTCGGTGACCGGAAGTATGATGTGCTGGGCGCGCAGGAATGCGGCCTTGCCTGCGTGGGCGTGGAGTTCTTCGGGTACGCCGCACCCGGCGAGCTGGCGGAGGCCGGGGCTGCCGCGGTGGTGCGGACGGCGGAGGAGCTGGAACAGTTTATCCTGAATCATTGAGCGTGAGAGACGGACTTTGTCCGTCTCTTTTTTCATCTGTTTTCCGCAAACGTGCGCTGAATTTTTGAAAATCGTCATTTTTGTGCATATTTCTCTTTACAAAATCGGGGAACTCCTATATAATATCATGGCTAAAGTAATCTATATGGAAATTGGAGAATCAGTATGGCTTTGATCGAATATGACGTTTATAAGCAGAAGCTGCGGGACCTGGAACCGGAGCTGAAGAAGCTGGGGGACGCCCTTGACATCGACGCTGTGGCTCAGGAGGCCGCCCGTCTGGAGGATGAGACCACGCAGGACGGCTTCTGGAACAATCTGGAGCGCTCTCAGAAGGTGCAGACCCGCCTGAAGCAGCTTCAAAACAAGCTCCACCGCTTCAAGAAGCTCATGAGCACCTGGGAGGATCTGACCACCCTGTGCGAGATGGGCCAGGAGGCGGAGGATGAAGAGATCCTGGAAGAATTGAAAACAGAGTTCCCCGCGCTGGAAACCGAGATTGAAGAGATCCGTATGACCACGCTGCTCTCCGGTGAGTATGACGCAAACAACGTTATTCTCCAGCTCCACTCCGGTGCCGGCGGCACCGAGGCCCAGGACTGGTGCCAGATGCTCTATCGGATGTATACCCGCTGGGCGGAGCGTCACGGCTACGCTTGGAAAACGCTGGACTACGAGGAATGTGACGAGGCCGGTATCAAATCTGCCGTTATTTCCATCGAGGGCGAGAATGCCTACGGCCTGCTGAAGAGCGAACACGGCGTCCACCGTCTGGTCCGCGTGTCCCCCTTCGATGCCAACGCCCGCCGCCAGACCAGTTTTGCCGCTGTGGAGGTCATGCCGGAGCTGCCTGATGACGTAGAGGTGGAGATCCGCCCGGAGGACATCGAAATGCAGGTCTACCGCTCCTCCGGTGCCGGCGGTCAGCACATCAACAAGACCTCCTCCGCCGTCCGCCTGATCCACAAGCCCACCGGCATTGTGGTGGCCTCCCAGCAGGAGCGCTCCCAGTTCCAGAACAAGGATAACTGTATGAAGCAACTGCGTGCCAAGCTGATCGAACTGAAGATCCAGCAGCATGCCGAGAAAATTTCTGACATCAAGGGCGTGCAGATGAAAATCGAGTGGGGCAGCCAGATCCGCTCTTACGTGTTCATGCCCTACCAGTTGGTAAAGGACACCCGCACCGGCTACGAAACCAGCCAGATCGACAACGTGATGGACGGCGACCTGGACGGCTTCCTGAATGCCTACCTGACGCAGTTAGCCACCGGCGAACTGAAAAAGTAAATGCCAGAAAAGGCGCGGCTGAGAGGCCGCGTCTTTCTTCCGAAAGCTGATATGAAAGGAACCAATCTAATCTATGAGTAAGCAAAACGCCGCGGGTGCGGCTCCTCAGGAAAACAAGATGGGCGTTTTGCCGGTAGGCAAGCTGCTGGCCGGTATGGCGGTGCCCATGATGATCTCCATGCTGGTACAGGCGCTGTACAACATCGTGGACAGCGTGTTTGTCTCCCGGCTCAGTGAGAACGCCTTCAACGCCGTGGGTCTGGCGTTCCCCCTCCAGAGCCTGATGATCGCCGTGGGCGCGGGCACTGCCGTGGGCATCAACGCACTGCTTTCCCGCTCTCTGGGTGAGAAAAAGCAGGAGATGGCGGACCGGGCTGCCGGCGCAGGTATCTTCCTGCTGCCCATTTGCTGCTATCTTGTCTTTGCCTTCATCGGCCTGTTCCTCTCCCGGCCCTTCTTCGTGGCGCAGGCCAAGGCAGTGCCGGAGATCGTGGAATACGGCGTGCAGTACACCCGGATCTGCTTGGGCCTTTCCGTGGGTATTTTCAGCCAGTTCTGCTTTGAGCGGCTGCTGCAATCCACCGGCCGTACCAGTCTGGCCATGTGTACCCAGTTGTTGGGCGCCATCATCAATATCGTCATGGACCCCATTCTGATCTTTGGCCTGTGCGGCGCACCCCGGATGGGCGTGGCCGGCGCTGCTGTGGCCACCGTTGTTGGACAGATCGTGGCGGCGATCGTGGGCCTGATCGTGAATATCAAGTGCAACCACGACATTCACATCCGCCGGGAGAACATCCGCTGGGACCCTATCGTGGCCAAGGAGATCTACCGGGTGGGTATCCCATCCATCATCATGCAGTCCATCAGTTCTGTGATGACCTTCGGCATGAACAAGATCCTCTTTGTCTTTACCCCCACCGCCACCGCCGTGTTCGGCGCGTATTTCAAGATCCAGAGCTTCGTGTTCATGCCCATCTTCGGCCTGAACAACGGCATGGTGCCCATCATTTCCTATAACTACGGCGCAGCCCGACCCCAGCGGGTCTGGAAGACCATCCGCCTTTCCAACATCACCGCCATGGCCATCATGGTTGTGGGCTTTGCCATTTTCCAGCTGTTTCCCTCCACACTGCTGGAACTGTTCGACGCATCGGAGACCATGCTGGCCATCGGCGTTCCCGCCCTGCGGATCATCAGCGTTTCCTTCCTGCTGGCAGGCTTCTGCATCATCGCTGGCTCGGTGTTCCAGGCCATCGGCAATCCGGTGTACAGCCTGATCGTCTCCGTGTGCCGTCAGATGGTAGTATTACTGCCGGTGGCGTGGCTGCTGTCCCGGACTGGACGGCTGGAGCTGGTGTGGTGGTCCTTCCCCATCGCAGAGGTCATGTCCTTCACCCTGAGCACAATCTTCCTGCGCCGCACCGTCAAGTCCGCCAACGAGGTCATGAATTCCAGCGCGGACTGACCGCATGCCTGATTTAAAAGTACACCCCGTTCTTCTGAAAAAGCGGAAGAACGGGGTATATTTTTGCGCATAAAACTGCATGCATGAGCAACGCACCGCGAACATGCACAAATGCCAGTGCATGAAGTTTTCGTGCATCATTCCCGGTTGCCCTGCGGGGGCGAGGGAATGGCACATTTCTTATTTTACTGTGCTTTTGCATAGCAAAATCCCCCGGAAGAGACCTTCCGGGGGAGAGATGTATGTAGGATTTCAGGACAGGAGCATTTTGTCATTGGCCTCGTCAGAGCCGCTGGCGCGGCTGAACAGGGCCAGCAGGTCGGGGACCGTCAGCTTCTTCTTGTCCTCACCGGAGATATCCACCACCACCCGGCCGGCATCCATCATAATGAGCCGGTTGCCGTGGGCGATGGCGTCCTTCATGTTGTGGGTGATCATGAGGGTGGTGAGGTTGTTCTCCTGCACGATCTGGTCGGACAGAGCCAGCACCTTGTCAGCGGTCTTGGGGTCCAAAGCGGCAGTGTGCTCGTCCAACAGCAGCAGCTTGGGCTGCTTCAGGGAGGCCATCAGCAGCGTCAGCGCCTGACGCTGACCGCCGGAGAGCAGGCCCACCTTGGCGGTAAGGCGGTCCTCAAGCCCCAGATCCAGCGTTTTCAGCAGTTCCCTGTAATCTGCCCGCTCCAAGGCGGTGATGCCCCACTTCAACCCCCGGGGCTGGCCCCGGCGGGCTGCCAGCGCCAGATTTTCCTCGATCTGCATGGTGGGCGCGGTGCCCATCATGGGGTCCTGAAACACCCGCCCCAGAAATGCCGCCCGCTTGTGCTCCGGCAGCTTGGTAACGTCCTGTCCGTCGATGGTGATGGTGCCGGAATCCACCTGGAACACGCCAGCGATGGCGTTCAGCATGGTGGACTTGCCCGCACCGTTGCCGCCGATAACGGTGACAAAATCCCCGTCATTCAGTGTCAGGTTCAGATGGTTCAACGCTACCTTAGCGTTGATGGTATTGGGATTAAACGTCTTGCAGATATCCTTCAACTCAAGCATGGACGGAACCTCCCTTCTTGGTGTGGATGTGGCCCTTCCAGTAGGGGATCGCCAGGAACACGGCCACGATCAGGGCGGACACCAGCTTCAGATCGTTGGTGTTCAGACCCAGCTGCAAAACGATTTGCAGAACGATGTAGTAGATGACGGCACCGATGGAGACCGCCAGCAGCTTCAACGCGAAGTTGATGAATACCTTGCCGAAGGCCACTTCGCCGATGATGACGGCGGCCAGACCAATGACGATAGCGCCCCGGCCCATGTTGATGTCGGAGGAACCCTGGAACTGGGCCAGCAGACCGCCGGACAGGGCTACCAGACCGTTGGACACCATGAGTCCCAGCACCACGTTGGCGTTGGTATTGATGCCCTGAGCCCGGGCCATGTTGGGATTTGCGCCGGTGGCACGGAGGGAGCAGCCCTTTTCCGTGCCGAAAAACCAGTACAAAACGGCAATGAGCACCACCGTGAATACCAGCAGCAGAGGCAGGGGGTTATCCAGACTCACCGAACGCACATACCGCTGGGATACCAGCAGATCATACTTATCCACGCCTACTGCCTGATTGGCCTTGCTGCCCATGATCCGCAGGTTGATGGAGTAGAGGGACAACTGGGTCAGAATACCGGCCAGAATGGCGGGGATGCCGCATTTCGTGTGGAACAGGCCGGTGACAAAGCCGGCCAGCATACCTGCCAGAAAGGCGCACAGCAACGCGGCCCAAGCGTTCAGACCTGCCCGGATCAGCATGACGGCCACGGCACCGCCGGTGGCCAGAGATCCGTCCACCGTCAGATCAGCTACATCCAGAATACGGAAGGTGATGTAGACGCCGATGGCCATCAGGCCCCAGATCAGGCCCTGGGCCACAGCGCCCGGCAGCGCATTGAGAAGGGAGGATAGAAAACTCATACCGTTTCTCCTTGTTCACAGCGGGAGGAGGGGATTGCCCCCTCCCGCCAGATTTTCGTTATAGGATCGCGTTTGTTTTGGATCAGCCCTCAATGGCCTCATAGCCGTCCAGAGGCTGGATGCCCAGCTCCTCGCAGATGGTGGGGTTGTACTTGGGGGTGGCGTCGGTGTATTCGATGGGCATGGTGGAGATATCCGCCTCGCCGGTGAGGATCTTGGCAGCCATCTTGCCGGTGGTCACGCCCAGATCATAGTAGCTGATGGACAGGGTAGCCACGCCGCAGCCGGAGCAGATACCCTCCTCGCCGCAGATAGCGGGAACACCGGCGGGCACCAGGATGTTGGCGATGGCCTCGGTGTTGGAGGCGGCGGTGTTATCGGTGGGGAGATAGACCACATCCGCGTAGTCAGCGGCAGACTGGGTCACGGACGCCACGTCATTGGAGTCGGTGAAGGCAAATTCCTTGGTCTCAATGCCCTTGTTGGCCAGGCAGGTCGCCACTTCCTGGATCTGGTAGCTGGAGTTGGGTTCGGCGGAGCAGAACAGCAGGGCCACCTTCTTGGCCTCGGGGAACCACTCGGTGATCATATCGGCCTGCTGGCTCAGGTCAGCCAGATCGGAGGTGCCGGAGATGTTGCCGCCTACGGTGCCGTCGAAATCGTCAAGATCCAAGGCCACGCCGTAAGCGGTGATGGAGGTGCCCAGAATGGGAATGTCGGCAGTCGCGGAAGCGGCGGCGGTCAGGGCGGCGGTGGCGTTGGCCATGATCAGGTCCACGCCCTCGGAAACAAAGCCGTTGACGATCGTACCGCAGTTGTTGGCCTCGCCGGAGGCGTTCTTGTTTTCAAACTCCACCTGGCCGGGGAGGGCTTCATTCAGAGCGTCGATAAAACCCTGGGTTGCAGCGTCCAACGCAGGGTGCTGCACCAGCTGGCAGATGCCGACCTTATAGGTGGCGCCCTCGGCGGAGAAATTGTCAGAGCTGGCAGAGGAATTGTCAGAGCCGGTGGAGGGTGTCTCCGTCTTGGAGCCGCCGCAGGAGGCAAGGGACAGCGTCATGGCCGTAGCCAGAACAAGAGCGAGCAATTTCTTTTTCATAGTGATCTTCTCCTTTTGTCCGTATCCGGACGAATTCATAAAGTTGGATGCCTTCCAAAAAACAAGGGGGGCTCTGTCCGTGGAACAGAGCCCCCTCGCGTTTAACGAGTGCAAGCCTTATGCCCGGCAGAATGCCTGTTCCGTTTCTGCATTATGAAAGAAGCCCGCAAAATAGCGTGCGTAGCGGTAAATATAGGTAAACATTCCGAAACGCATTGTGAACTCCTTTCCGCCGCACCGGGCTTTGTGATGTTATTACCATACAGCTTTAAACGACTAAAGTCAACTGTGATTTTCCACAAAATACGGTGAGATTAAATCCGAACTGACGAGCCGCTTTGACAATTTCGTGAAATTCTGCTACACTGCTCATCACAGAGGGCCGGTTACACCTGATATGCCGCGGCTCTCAGAAAAAGAGGATCTGCTATGAATCATTTCAAAAAAATTGCCGGTGTGCTGGAGGCCCACGGCCTGGACGCTGTGCTGCTGACTTGCGAGGCCAACCGCTTTTACGCCTCCGGTTTTCACTCCTCCGGGACGGACGGTGTGGCCATCGTCACTCGAAACCACAACTATTATTTCACCGACAGCCGGTATACGGAGGCCGCAGCCCGCCATGTACGGGATGCGGAGATCCGGGAAACGGACCGGGAACATCCCTACTCCGCCCTCATCAACGAGGTCACCGAGAAGGAACACATCACCCGCATGGGGTATGAGGATGAATATATGACGGCGGCGGATTTCCGCCGCTTTTCGGAGAAGCTCCACTGCGAGCTGGTCCCCGCCACGGAGCTTTTGTGGACGCTGCGGGCCGTCAAGGACCAGGCGGAGTTGGAGTGTATGATCCAGGCCCAGCGGATCGCGGAAAAAGCGCTGGCGGACATTCTCGGCGAGATCCGTCCCGGCATTACGGAAAAGGAAATTGCCGCACTGCTGCTCTATAAAATGCTGCACTACGGCGCGGAGGACAAGTCCTTTGACCCCATCGTGGTCTCCGGGGCCAACGGCAGCCTGCCCCACGGTGTTCCCAGTGAGAAGCCCATTCAGGCCGGGGAGTTCGTCACCATGGACTTCGGCTGCAAATTCGGCGGCTACTGCTCGGATATGACCCGCACAGTGGCTGTGGGCCATGTGACGGAGGAGATGGAGACTGTTTACAACACGGTCCTCAAGGCCCAGCTTGCCGGAATCGCCGCGGCAAAGGCCGGAGTCACCGGCGCGGCGGTGGACGGCGCCGCCCGGCGGGTCATCGCGGACGCCGGATACGGTCCCTATTTTGGTCACAGCTTTGGCCACAGCGTTGGCGTGGAGATCCATGAAAATCCCAATGCTACGCCGTCCAACAGCAAGCCGCTGCCTGCCGGCGTTGTCATCAGCGCGGAGCCGGGGATCTATCTGCCGGGGAAGCTGGGCGTTCGCATTGAGGATGTGATCGTCATCACAGAACAGGGCTGTCAGAACATTACGCTGGCATCCAAGGAGCTTCTGATCCTGTAAATGGTCCGGAACTATACAAAATGGGTTGTGAGACTGTACTTTCGCATGGTCCATTTGGTGAAAGGCACTGTTGACAATTTCACGCCGGACTCTCATAATCATGAGAGAAACAGAATTTAGAAACGATCCGAAAGGAGCTGTGGAATGGACAAAGTTTACATTACCGGCCATCGCAACCCGGATACCGACTCCATCGTATCCGCCATGGCCTACGCCGCACTGAAAAACGCTCTGGGGCAGCGGCAGTACTGCGCCGCCCGCCTGGGCCAGATCAGCGATGAGACGAAAGCCGTTCTGGACAAATTCGGTGCCCAGCCGCCGGAGCTGATCAACAACGTTCGGACGCAGGTCCGGGACCTGGACTTCGATACGCCGCCCACCCTGTCTCCCGCCGCTACCATCAGCCGGGCCTGGCAGATGATGCAGGCGGACCGGATCTCCGTACTGCCTGTGGCCAATGAGGACGGTACGCTTTACGGTATGCTTTCCGCCGGTGACGTGGCCAGCTACGATATGCTGGCTGTCCGCAATTCCACGGTCAAGAACGTGCCGGTCTATAACCTGCTCTCCGTTTTGGAGGGAAAGGTCCTCAACGAGGGCGGCCAGATCCGGGATGAGATCTCCGGCGAGGTCACCATCGCCCTGCCTGCGGGACGGGAAAACCTGCTGTTTTCCTCTCCGGACAGCATCGTGGTCTGCGGCGATCAGCCGGACATGATCAAGCGGGCACTGGAGCTGCGGGTCACCTGCGTCATCGTCTGTCAGGCGGAGGTCAGCCGGGAGCTGCTGGAGCAGGACACCGATACCTGCATCATCTCCACGCCTTATGACGCGTACCGGGCAGTCCACCTGATCTGCCACTCTCTGCCTATCGAGCGCATCTGCAAGAGCCACGATCTGGTTTCCTTCCATCTGGACGATTATATCGATGACGTGCGCAATACCGTGCTGGAAAGCCGATTCCGGGCTTACCCCATTCTGGATGAAAATGAGCACGTGGTGGGAACCCTGTCCCGATTCCATCTGCTGCGTCCCCGGCGCAAGCGGGTAATTCTGGTGGACCACAACGAAAAGGCCCAGTCTGTGCCCGGTCTGGATCAGGCGGACATTCTGGAGATCGTGGACCACCACCGTCTGGCGGATATTGAGACCAACAATCCTATTTATGTCCGGAATGAGCCGGTGGGCAGTTCTACCACCATCGTTGCGGATATGTATCAGGAAAAGGGTCTGATGCCCTCTGCCAAAATGGCGGGCCTCATGGCTGCCGCCATCGTGTCGGATACGGTCATGTTCAAATCTCCCACCTGCACCCAGCGGGATATCGACATTGCCAACCGGATGTCCCGTATTGCCAATGTCTCTCTGGAAGAGCTGGGGCAGACCATTTTCTCCGCCGCTACCGGTGAGGACAAGAGCGCTGAGTCCATTATCCGCACCGACTACAAGGAATTTCACATTGGCGGTCACAATCTGGCGGTGAGCCAGATCACCTGTCTGGATTCCGATCGTCTTATGGCCCGGAAAGAGGAATTCCTCGCCACGATGGAGACCATCCGTAAGAAGAACGGTCTGGACATTGTGCTGCTGATGATCACGAACGTATTGGTGGAAGGCTCCTATCTGCTGTATTCCGGAGATACGGAGACCATCCGGCAGGCATTCAATATCACCGGCGAGGAAAAGAACTGCGTGTTCCTGTCCAAGATCATGAGCAGGAAAAAGCAAATTATCCCGTCCCTCTCCGCTCTGTGGGGCTGAGAAACGCCGAATACAGACAAAACACCTCCGCGTGGATTTTCCACGCGGAGGTGTTTTTGCGCGCTAAACTGCCGAAATAGCGAGAAATAGCAAAAAGGCCCCCGGCGTGTCTTGTAAGGCACGCCGGGGGGGGGGGTTCGGTAAAATGGTGGATTTTACGCGTTGGTTAGGTAGGGCAGC
>ENA-ORLY01001215-ORLY01001215.1-human-gut-metagenome-genome-assembly--contig:-NODE-1215-length-32105-cov-9.015330_pt1 | contig 32105 bp, 30 predicted proteins | sample MGYA00243071_ERZ508832 | MGnify/ENA primary metagenome ERZ508832 (study PRJEB26277, sample SAMN04329777) | human gut metagenome | biome: human-associated habitat | host: Homo sapiens | place: USA... | reverse complement strand
CTGTTCGGCTACCGCAACGAGTTCCTGACGGATACCCGCGGCGAGGGCATTATGGCCAGCGTGTTCGACAGCTACGCCCCCTATAAGGGCGACCTGAGCCGCCGCAACACCGGCTCCCTGGTCTCCTTCGAAACGGGCGAGAGCGTGGGCTACGGCCTGTTCAATGCCCAGGAGCGCGGCGCTCTGTTCATCGGCCCGGGCGTGCCGGTGTATGAGGGCATGATCGTGGGCGTCTCCCCCAAGCAGGAGGACATCACGGTCAACGTGTGCAAGAAGAAGCAGATGACCAATATGCGCGCCGCCGGTTCCGATGAGGCGCTGCGTCTGGTACCGCCCCGCAAGATGAGTCTGGAGCAGTGTCTGGAGTTCCTGGCGGACGACGAGCTGCTGGAGGTCACGCCCAAGAGCCTGCGTATGCGCAAGACCATCCTGAATCACGAGAAGCGTATGAAGGCCACCCACGGCGGCAAAAAGAACTGAATCAGGTAAACAACAGGGCAGCCTGCGGCATCCGCCGCAGGCTGCCTTGCTGCGTTTTTGCGGCGGCGCTGTGCGCACCTCGCAGGGGCCGCCAAGTCAAAAAGTACAGGGAGCGCTCCACCGAAGCCCGATAAAGGGAGCCTGTCCATCGGACAGGCTCCCTTTTTTGCATTTATCCGCGCCTACCCCCGCGGTGAGGGCACGAACAGGAAGTTCAGATCCGCCTGAGTGGGCACCCCATCCAGCGCGGCGCTGTCGCTGTACTGCCACATGTCGAAGGCATAGTAGAAATCGGGATAGTCGTTGTAATCCGCCACCCAGAGGGACCAGTCGGCCAGACGGCTCAGGTCGTACTGGTAATACCCCTGCTGCCGGTTCAGATAAATACCGGCGGAGCAGCCGCCCTGCTCCACGACGCGGCAGAAGGCGGCGGCTATGTTGGTCAGACGGGAGGCATCGAAGGAGGCGGTACGGGAATCGTCGGCGAATACCGGCTCCCAGTCGAAGTAGACCGGCAGGTCCAGCGGTACGCCATCCAGCAGGCCAAGCACGTAGTCGGCCTCCATAATGGCCTCCTGCACCGTGACGGCCTGGGAGAAAAAGTAGGCGCCTACGTCGATACCGGCGGCGCGTGCGCCGCGGACGAAGGTGCGGAAGCTGCTGTCCTCGCGGAGAGCGCCCTGGGTGTAGCCGCGATAGCCCACGCGGAGGATGGCGAAGTCCACACCCTGCCGGGCCAGCTGCTGCCAGTCCGTTCCGGACTGATAGTCGGACACGTCCACACCCAGCCGCACCGTGCCGGACATGCCGGTGTAGCGGAGGACGCCGTTCTCATCACGGGTGAAATCGTTGGCGGTAAAGGGGTTTACCGCCAGATTTTTGTGGGGTGTCAGCCAGACCATGTTGGCGCCGTCATTGACATAGACCTGACCCGCATGGGGGTCCGCCGGCTCCGGCTCGACACGGGGCTGGCGGGGCAGCAGGCTCAGGATCACCGGCACGGCAATGGCCAGTGCGGCCAGCAGGATGGCCAGCGGCAGCAGACTGCGGCGTCTCCTGCGGCGGGCGCGGCGGGGATGGATGGTGGTTTCTTCCATAGGGTTCACCGGCTTTCTCGTTGGAACACGTGGATGTCGAAGGCGATGCGGCAGTCCAGCACGTCAAGTTTACATAATTTTTCGACGCCGCTTTTCGGCGTTTTCCAGCAGTAGGGGGTCATGCCGAACAGCGCCTGAATATCGGCGGGGCTGTCCAGGTGGATGGTGTCCTCCACATGGCGGATGGTGACGTAGTGAAAGCCATCGTAGGGCGTCTCCTTCACCTCGTTGGGGTAGGGACGGTCATAGAGCACCTGCTTCATCTCCCAGAGGTGCATGGCGGAGGGGACCACGTAGAGGAAGTGACCCTCCGGCCGCAGGACGCGGCGGAATTCCTCGATGGCCAGCGGGGAGAAGCAGTTCAACAGCAGGTCGATGCTTCCGTCTGCCACTGGCAGGCGGTAGGAGGAGGCCACAGCCAGCTCCAGCGCATGTTCCCGTTTGGCGGCCAGCCGGAGAATGAATTTGGAGATGTCCGTACCGGCCACGCGGGGCGATTTACCGGCCCCGCACAGGGCGCGGTAGATGGCGGCGGTGTAATATCCCTCGCCGCAGCCGCTGTCCAGCACCGCGGGAGCGTCGCCGGTCAGGGAAACGGAGAGTTCACATAACGCATCACGCAGTGGGGCGTAATAGTCTCTGGAGAGGAAGGCGCAGCGGGCGGCGGCCATGGCCTTGTCGTCGCCCGGGGCCTTGGAGTGCTTCCGATTCACGGGGAGCAGATAGGTGTGGCCCTCGCGGGCGATGTCGAAGCTGTGACCGGCGGGGCAGCGGTAGGCGCCGTCCTGCCGGACCAGCGTACCGCCGCACAGGGGGCAGACGAATAGACTGGTCATAGGTCACGCCCCTCCGGCAGTGTCACGTCGTGTATCCAGCGGCCCTTGCGGATGCGGTACCAGCACAGGGGACATTTCAGGAGGGACTCGGCTTGCACGGCGGCAGCCACCCACCAGCAGGAGGCGTCCATCACCAGTGCTATCACCGCCGTCAAAGGCAGGGCCACCAGCCACTGGGGGGAGATGTCCAGCGCGGCGGAGCAGAACACATCGCCTCCGGCGCGGAGCACGCCGGTGACGGCGGTGATGGAGTAGGCATGCAGGGGGATGGAGGCGAAGCCGGTGACGGCCAGCGCCGTGGCGATCAGGGCTGTCTGGTCATAGAGCTTGAACAGGGGGAACACGATGGGCTGGAACAGCAGGGGCACCAGCGCCAGCGCGACCGCCGCCAGCGCCAGACCCACCAGGATGGTGACCCACAGCAGGGTGTGGCTCAGGTCCAGCACCTCCTGATGGCTCTTGCCCTCGCCGATGGCCTTGCCCACAATGACGGCGGTGGCGGCGCCCAGGCCGAAGCACACCACCAGGAACAGGCGGTTCAGGTTGCCCATGACGGCGTTGGCCGCCAGATACTCCACGGAGTTCATGGTGTAGCCCAAAATCACGGTAAGCATGCTGTTGCCAAGGCCCCAGGCGATCTCATTGAGCAGAACGGGGGAGGAGTATTTGATGAACCGGCGGCACATCTCCCAGCCCGGGTGGAAAAAGGCCCGCAGGCGCAGGGGAATGGTCCTGCTGCGCAGGGCGCAGACAAGGCACACGGCGAACTCCGCCACGCGGCTGATGAGAGTAGCTACGGCGGCGCCCTCCACGCCCAGCATGGGGAAGCCCGCCTTGCCGAAGATCAGCAGGTAGTTCATGCCGGTGTTGATGACGGTAGACATGCCGAACAGCTTCATGCCGAAGGAGGAGTTCTCCACGCTGCGCTGGGCGCTGACGTAGATGGACGACAGCATGTTGAACACGTAGGAAAATCCGATGATGCGCAGGTACGGCGCGCCCAGCAGCGACAGCTCGTGCTTGTTGCTGAGCAAGTCCATGATCTCCACGGGCCAGAGGAAGAACGCCGCAGCCAGCACGGCGGCGATGCCCACGCCCAGATAGGCGGCTACGCCCATGGCGCGGCTGATATTTTCCAGATCCTTTTTGCCCCAGTACTGGCTGATGAGGATTCCGACGCCGGACTGGACGCCGAATACAATGGAGATCAGCAGGAATACCGGCACGTTGGCGGTGGTGACGGCGGCCATTTCCGTGTTTCCCAGCTGGCTGACCATTAAAGTATCGATCAACCCAAGGGAAAACGTGATGAGATTCTGAAGTGCGATGGGGGCGGTGAGACGAGCCAGATAGCGATAAAAGCTCTTATCGCGGCGGAGTGCTTTCTGCATGATGAAGAACCTCTCAAAGCATGGGAAAACGGGCGGCCTGATGGGCTTTCAGCGCCTCATACAGGGCGTCCACGTCTGCTTCCGTATTTTCGGGGGAGAAGGAAATGCGGATGACACCGGCGGCGGTGCGCTTGTCAAGACCCAGCGCCGACACCACGTGGCTGGCCTTGCCCTGGTGGCAGGCGGAGCCCGCGGAGATACAGATGCCCTGGGCGCCCAGATCGGTGACGATATTGGCGCTGGGGTAGCCCGCCAGCGACACGGCCAGGATGTGGGGGGCCGTACCGGCGGCCACCGGCACCATGCCGGGGATGCTCAGCAGCCTTTCACGGCAGTAGTCCCGCAGGGCGGCCATATGGGCGATCTTGGCGTCATAGTCCGTCAGGCGCAGCTCCACCGCCTTGGCAAAGCCGGCGATCTGGGCGGTGGCTTCCGTGCCGGAGCGCAGGCCCCGCTCCTGCCCGCCGCCGGGCAGCAGGGGCCGGACATTCCGAAAGCGCTCCGAGATATACAGGGCGCCTACGCCCTTGGGGCCGCCCAGCTTGTGGGCGGACAGGCTCATCATATCCACGCCCCAGACCTCCGGTTCACAGGGGACCTTCAGAAAGCCCTGCACCGCGTCGCAGTGCAGCAGGGCGCGGGATTTTCGGTCACGCAGGAGCTGAGCCGTCTCCGCCACGGGGAAGATGCAGCCGGTCTCGTTGTTCACCAGCATCATGGACACCAGCACTGTGTCGTCCCGCAGGGCGCCCGCCACCTGTTCCACAGCGACGTGGCCGGTGCGGTCAGGCTTCAGGTACGTGACCTCGTACCCCTGCTGTGTCAGCCAGCGGCACGGCTCCAGCACGGCGCTGTGCTCCACGGCGGTGGTGATGATGTGCTTGCCGGTGTGGCGTCCCTGCCAGATGGCGGCCTGTATGGCCCAGTTGTCCGATTCCGTGCCGCAGGAGGTGAAATACAGACGCTCCGGCGGGCAGTGCAGCGCCCCGGCGATCACGGCGCGCCAGCCCTCCACAGCCTTTTTCATCTCCTGCCCCGCGGGATACTGGGAGGAGGGATTGCCGAAGTGATGGGTCAGCACATCGTACATGGTGTCAGCCACAGCGGCGGGTACCGGCGTGGTGGCGGCATTATCCAGATAGATCATGGGAAAAACCTCTCAATTTCATGGGCCGGAGGGCTTGCCACCGGCGGAAGTATCCAGTATAATAAAGCGTTACCATTGGACTGCTATCGCGGCGATAAAAGCGATACGATATATTATACCGATATTCGACGGAAAGTGCAAGGAGAATCCCATGCAGGCAGCTATCTATACCTTGGGATGCAAGGTGAATCAATATGAAACACAGGCCATGGAGCAGGAGCTGGTGCGGCGGGGTCACACGCTGGTACCCTTCGACCAGAAGGCGGATGTCTACATCGTCAACACCTGCTCCGTCACCGCCGTCAGCGACAAGAAGTCGCGGCAGATGATCCGGCGATGCCGGAAGCTGAACCCCAACGCGGTAGTGGCCGCCTGCGGCTGCTACGTGCAGACCCACGCGGAGGAGGCGGCGGGGCTGGACGTGGATCTCATCGCCGGTACCGGCGACCGCATGGCATTTCTGGACCTGCTGGAGCAGGTGGGCCGCGAGAAGCAGGTGACGCTGCTGGACGACGCCCTGTGCCGCAGGGAATTCGAGGTGCTGCCCGCAGGCGGCATGGCGGAACGCACCCGCGCCATGCTGAAGGTGGAGGACGGCTGCGTCAACTTCTGCACGTACTGCATCATCCCCTATGCCCGCGGGCCGGTGCGTTCCCTGCCCAAGGCGGAGGCTGTGGCCCAGACGGAGCACCTGCGGCAGGAGGGGTATCGGGAGCTGGTATTCACCGGTATCGAGATCTCCAGCTGGGGCCGCGACCTGAAAAACGGGGAGAGCCTCATCGACCTTTTGGAGGCGGTGTCCGCCGCCGCAGGGGATATGCGGCTGCGGCTGGGCAGTCTGGAGCCCCGTACCATCACGGAGGACTTCTGCCGCCGTGCCGCCGCGCTGCCCCATCTGTGTCCCCACTTTCATCTGTCTTTGCAGTCCGGCTGTGACGCCACGCTGAAGCGGATGAACCGGAAGTACGATACGGCGCGGTTTCGGGAGTCGGTGCATCTGCTGAACCAGTATTTCCACCGGCCCGCCGTCACCACGGATCTCATCTGCGGGTTTCCGGAGGAGACGGAGGAGGAGTTCGGCCAGACGCTGGCATTCATCGAGGAATGCGGCTTCGCAGCCATGCACATCTTCCCGTATTCCATCCGCCCCGGTACCAAGGCCGCGGCTATGGGGCAGGTGCCGCCCGCCGTCAAGGAGCAGCGAACTGCCCGGGCCGGACAGGTGGCGGAGCGGATGCACCGCGCGTATCTGGAGGGTTGCGTGGGGCAGGTGTACCCTGTGCTGTTTGAGCAGGCCAAGGACGGCCTCTACACCGGCCACGCCCCCAACTATATGGAAGTCGGCGTGGCGGCGGATGGGCTGCATAACGTTATACTGAATGTGAAGATCACTGGCGTCGACGGGGAGATACTGCGAGGGGAGTTGACATAATGAATCACTTTTTCGCCTATATCGACAGGATGCGCTACATCGAACGGTGGGCGCTGATGCGCAACAGCGTCCGGGAGAATATTCAGGAGCACAGCCATCAGGTGGCGGTGCTGGCCCACGCGCTGGCGGTGATACGGAACGAGTTTTTCGGCGGGCAGGTGGATGCCGGTGCGGTGGCCGCAGCGGCGCTGTACCACGACGCGGGGGAGATCCTCACCGGCGACATGCCCACGCCCATCAAATACTTCAACCCCGAGATACGGGCGGCCTACCGCAAGGTGGAGGAGGTGGCGGACCAGAAGCTGCTGGCCATGCTGCCGCCGGAGCTGCGGCCCATCTATGAGAACATCCTGCGCCCCGCCGATGCGGAGGTGGAGGAGCTGGTGAAGGCGGCGGACAAGCTCAGCGCCCACATCAAATGCCTGGAGGAGCTGAAGGCCGGAAACGAGGAGTTCCGGCAGGCGGCGCGGCAGACGGCGGAGGCGCTGGAGAGCTACGACATGCCGGAGCTGCGGTATTTCCGTGAGCACTTTTTAGGCTCGTTCCAGCTGACGCTGGACGAGATGGAGTAAATATCATCCAAAGAAGGAGTGAAGGACATGAAAGCGATCGTAACTGTGGTGGGTAAGGATCAGGTGGGCATCATCGCCGGTGTGTGCAACACGCTGGCGGCCTGTGAGATCAATGTGCTGGACATCAGTCAGACCATTATGGAGGGATATTTCACCATGATGATGGTAGTGGACCTGGCGCTGTGTCAGGAGCCCTTTGACAGGCTGCGCACCGCCCTGAAGGAGTACGGCGAGGAGCGGGGACTGTCTGTCCGCATCCAGAGGGAGGACATCTTCGACGCCATGCACAAGCTGTAAAAAAGAGGGACACGCCATGCTGAGTTTACAGAATATTTTCGATACCATCGACATGATCGACAAGCAGCATCTGGACATCCGCACCATCACTATGGGCATCTCCCTGCTGGACTGCGTCAGCGAGGACGCGGATCGCTGCTGCCGGAAAATTTACGACAAGATCTGCCGCCGCGCGGAGAAGCTGGTACGCACCGGTGAGGACATCGAGAGCGAGTTCGGTATCCCCATCGTCAACAAGCGCATCTCCGTGACGCCCATGGCGCTGGTGGCGGGGAGCTGCGACACCGAGGACTACGTGCCCTTCGCCATGACACTGGATCGGGCGGCCCACACCTGCGGCGTCAACTTTATCGGCGGGTACTCCGCTCTGGTGCAGAAGGGCTTCAGCAAGGGCGACGAGCTGCTGCTGCGATCCATTCCTCAGGCGCTGGCCCAGACGGAGCTGGTGTGCTCCAGCGTCAACGTGGGCAGCACCAAGGCGGGCATCAACATGGATGCTGTGGCCCGTATGGGGCGCATCATCAAGGAGACGGCCCACCTGACCCGCGCTCAGGACGGGCTGGGCTGCGCCAAGCTGGTGGTGTTCTGCAACGCTGTGGAGGACAACCCCTTCATGGCCGGTGCGTTCCACGGCGTGGGCGAGGCGGACAGCGTCATCAACGTGGGCGTGTCCGGCCCGGGCGTGGTGTACCACGCTTTGCAGTCCTGCAAGGGGCGGCCCTTTGACGTGGTGGCGGAGACCATCAAGAAAACGGCGTTCCAGATCACCCGCATGGGTCAGATGGTGGCGGCGGAGGCGTCCCGGCGGCTGGATACGCCATTCGGCATCGTGGATCTGTCGCTGGCGCCCACCCCTGCGGTAGGCGACAGCGTGGCCCGCATTCTGGAGGAGATGGGCCTTGCCGTCTGCGGCACCCACGGCACCACGGCGGCGCTGGCCCTGCTGAACGACGCGGTGAAGAAGGGCGGCGTCATGGCGTCCGGCCACGTGGGCGGCCTGTCCGGCGCGTTTATCCCCGTGTCGGAGGACGAGGGCATGATCGCCGCCGCGTTGGACGGCACCCTGACCATCGACAAGCTGGAGGCCATGACCTGCGTGTGCTCCGTGGGATTGGACATGATCGCCGTGCCGGGGAGTACCAGTGCCGAGACCATCGCGGCCATCATCGCCGATGAGGCGGCGGTGGGTATGGTGAACAGCAAGACCACCGCCGTGCGCATCATCCCCGTGGAGGGGGCCGATGTGGGCGACATGGTGGAGATGGGCGGCCTGCTGGGCTCCGCGCCGGTGATGCCGGTACACGAGGCGTCCAGCGCCGACTTTATCGCCCGCGGCGGACGCATCCCTGCGCCGCTGCAGAGCCTGAAAAACTGATGGTACGGGCGGCGAGAGAGCAGGATCTGCCCCGCATCCTGACCATTTACAACGTGGCGCGGCGGTATATGCGGGCGCACGGCAACACCGCCCAGTGGGTGAACGGCTACCCGTCGGAGGAGCTGCTGCGGCAGGATCTGGCGGCGGGACAGCTGTACGTGCTGGAGGACGGAGTCGGCGTGTATGCCGTATTTGCCTTCATTCTGGGCGAGGACCCGACCTACCGGCGCATTCTGGGCGCGTGGCGGGACGACAGTCCCTACGGCACCATCCACCGGCTGGGCAGCGACGGCAGCCATCGCGGTGTGTTCGCGGAGACGGCGGCCTGGGCGGCCACGCAGTGCGGTCACCTGCGAGCGGACACACATGCGGCCAACGATACCATGCAGCGGTGCATGGAGCGGGCGGGCTTTATGCGGTGCGGCGTCATCCATGTGGCGGACGGTACGCCGCGGCTGGCCTATGAACGAACAACGAAATGAGGAGGAACGATGATGGACCCTATCTTTGAGATCGAGCTGGAGGATTGCCCTGTCTGCCGCGGCGTCGGCGCCATGCAGGTTGAGCAGGGCTGGAGTGTCTCCGTGTGCTGCATGGACTGCGGCGCCGAGACCGCCCATGCGGAGTATCATACGCCGGAGGAGCGGCTGGAGGCCGCGCGGCGTGTGGCGATGCTGTGGAACATGGGCAAGGTCGTCCACACCGGCGTGGGCGACTGAGCGAAATAGGCAAAGAGGGCTCCGTGGCATGGCCGCAGGGCCCTCTTTTATGCCGGTGGGGAGAGAATAGGCAGAACAGGAGAAAAAGTGCCCGAGGCCCATGGCCTCGGGCACTTTTCTGTTCAGGGCTGGGGCGTCAGGCCGTACCGGCTCATGGCGTCCCGCAGGATGGCCTCGGGGTCGCAGCCGTCCACGTCCAGATTCTCCGCCATCAGGAGCTCCGTCTCGGGGATGCCGAAGCACTCCACACACAGGGCGCGGAGGTACTGATAGCTGAATCGCGGGTCGAAGGGGCCGCCGGAGGTGCTGACGTAGTATAGCTTCTGAGCGCGGCACAGGCCCACGGGGCAGCCCGCCTCATCGTAGCGGGTGACGATGCCGGTGATGTAGATGTTCTCCAGATAGAGCTTCAGCTGCGCCGGAAAGCACAGGTCCCACAGGGGCGCGGCCAGCACGATCTTGTCCGCCGCCGCGAACTGACGGGCGCAGCGGAAGAAATCGTCGTCATAGGCGCGGCGCGCCAGCAGGGCGTCGCGGCGGGCCAGGCGCTCCGTGTTCAGCGGCAGCAGGGGCAGATCGTAGAGCCGCAGCTCCTCGTAGTCTCCCAGCGTGGCCAGCAGGGCGCGGGCCAGACGGTCCGTGCGGGAGCCGGGACGGGCACAGGCGTTGATGTAGAGTGTCATAGCGGGCCTCCTTATCACAGGGCTTCAAAGTGGTAGCGGGGCTTGCCGAGGCTCTTTTTGCCGTACTCGATGGCCTCTGCAGGGCAGTAGCAGATGCAGGCCATGCAGTGGGTGCAGTCCTTGCCCCAGACCGGCTTGCCCTCCCGCAGAACGATGTTGTTGGTGGGACATCGCCGGACGCACTGGCCGCAGCCGGTGCAGGCATCACTGGCGGTGAAGGGCCCCGCCTTGACGCAGACGGCGTAGAAAATGGGGTTCACCGGCCCGCTCATGAAGCGGTCGTAGAGGTGATCGCGGGTGGGGGAGAAGGGCTGTCCGGCGCGGACGGCGGCGATGGCGCGGTCGATGTCCGGTTCCGCCCGCGCCACGATGCGGCGAGCCTCCTCCGCCTGGGGCACGCCGAACATGGCGATGTAGTTCTCCGGCATCACCAGCTGGGCCGTGCCCATGCAGGTCAGGCCCTTTTCGACGCAGAGCTGGCGGTTATAGTGGTTGGCGCGGCCGATCTCGCTGCCGCAGGTCATGACGAACCACGCCTGCTTTGCGCCGGTGAGCTCCGTGCGCAGCAGCCACTCCCGCACCAGACGGGGAATGCGCCAGGCGTAGGTGGGGGTGACGATGACCAGACGCTCACCCGTTTCAACGGGCGAGGTGTCGCCGCTCCGGATGCGGTCATTCAGGGACAGCAGGGTATCGCCCAGCGCGTCCGCCATGCGCTGGGCCGCGTGGCGGCTGTTGCCGGTGCCGGAAAAGTACAGGATCATGTTTGCCCCTCCTTGCGGTATTTTCCTGTATTGTACCAGCGGAGGGGCAGATGCGCAAGGGGGGCTTTACGGGAGGTATCCGGCATCTTCCGGCTCCGGACACCGAATACTGTGGTTCGCTTGCTCTGCCTGCGATATACAAAACGTGCCGCAAAAGTCAAATCGCATTTGAGAAAGAGAGCGGAAAGGGAGCTGCCCCGGACACCGAGAACGGTGTCCGGGGCGGCGGCTTTGCTTCGTGCGCCTGCTCAGTCCTCGCGCTTGCGGCGGCGCAGCAGCAGCGCCGTACCGGTATAGCTGCCCAGCGCCGCTATGCCATAGGCCAGCAGGCCCGCATCGGCGGTAGTGGGGGAGGTCTTTTCGCCGTCATCCGGCACGTGGCCGCTGTTGGAGGTGCGGCCATAGCCGATGGCGTAGGTAGAGAACTTGCTGGCGAAGATATGGATGCACTGGCCTTCGCGGTCGACGTAGAACGTGCCCTCCGCGCCGGTGGTGCTCTGGGTCAGGAGCATGGCCTGCGCCTGACCGTTACCGTCCGCGTGATAGCGCGCCACGGTGATGCTGCGGCTGGTGTCGCAGGGGAGGATGATCTCCAGCACGGTCCCCGCGTCCTTCAGCTCCGAGAGCTGGCCATTTCGGACCATGGTAAGGGTCATGTCCACAAAGCGCAGCGTCTTGTTCTTCACCAGCTCGCGGATGGCATTCTGAGCGGCGCTGCTGTCATCCTGCGGCTGCTCGCGGATGGTCATGCTGAGGGCGACGGAGGCATCACCCACGTCGGTGAACTGCTTCTCGGCCTCGGCGTCCAGACCGCCCACCACCGTGTGCTCCGTAAGGTCGGTGGGGTCCGCGATCTCCAGCTCGCTGCTGACATCCTCGCGGGGGATGCGGACGGTCAGCACCGCGTCCTTGTCCACGATCTGAAGCTTGGCGGTGACGGTCTTACCGCTGTATGCTATCACCGCGTTGTATGTGCCGGGGAGCAGCTGGCCGATGTGGAAATGGCCGTCCGCGTCGGTAGCCTGAGACTGGCCGTAGATGTCCATGCCCCTGCGGATGGTGACGACTGCACCCTCCAGAGGCTGCTCGGAGCTGCCGGTGATGCCGTATTCCAGCACAGTGCCGCCCACGTTGTAGGTCTTTCCGGCGGGCGCATTGACGGTGATGGCCGATGTGCCGCTGACGGCGGCATAGCGGCTGTCGTCCTCGGGGGTGAACAACCACTCCGCGTCATAGCTGCCGCTGGCGGGGCAGAGGGAGGGCTCCGCCCAGGTGAAGACGCCCTTCACCACAGTGTCGCCGTCCTGCATGGCGCCGGACAGGCGGATGGTGCCCAGCCGCTGGCCGTAGTCCAGGGTGGTCCTGCTGAGGGTGGGGCCGCCGGCGGGAACGGTCTTGTTCACCGCGTTGAGCCGCACCGTGATGGTGATGTCCTGATAGCTGCCGGTGGTGACGATGACCCTCACCGTGGCCGCCAGACCCTCCGTATCGGTGTCCACCGCGTTGATGGCCAGCGTCAGCACACCCTTGTTGGAGAGGGTGCTGTGCATGACATCGTAATAGGTCTCATCGCCCTCGAAGTTCAGGCCGCCGTACTCCACCGCGCCCAGCTGGCAGCCGGTGGGCAGGATGGCATCCAGCACCGCGCGGAGGTCCACGCTGTATGCGGCGGCGTAGTTGTTGGTCACATCCACCGTGACGGTGGGATCGGGCAGGACACCCTTGTCGATGGTGATGTCCACGCTGCCGGTGACGGCCTTGTGGCTGGCGGCCTCAGCCTTGTACCACACAGTGTAGGTGCCCACGGCGGAGAAGGCCGGTACGGCGGGACCGTAGATGCCGTTTTCCTCCGCGCTGTACGTGAAGGTGACGGCGGAGCCGTCCACGGTGGCAGCGGAGGCGGCCATCCGGGCGGACTGGGCCTTGCCGTTGTAGGCCAGTGCGCCGTCCTGCCGGACGGAGACGCTGGTCAGCGCCGCCTTGCCGATGGTGATGGTAAAGCTGCCGGTGACAGTCTCATGGTTGGCGGCTTCGGCCTTGTACCACACGGTGTGGGCAGCCACATCGGTGAGAGCCGGAACGGCATCGCCGTAGGCGCCGTCCTTTGCCAGACTGTACGTGAAGGTGACGGCGGAGCCGTCCACGGTGGCGGCGGAGGTGATCACCGGGGCGCTCAGGGCGGTACCGGTGTAGGTCAGGGCGCCGTCCTGACGGACGGAAACATCCGTCAGCGCGGCCTCGCGCACCGTCACGGAGGCGGTGCCGGAGGTGGTGGCGTAGCGGCTGCCGCTGGGCGTGAAGGTCCACTCGGCGGTCTGGCTGCCTGCGGGCAGGATGACGTCCGGCGTGTTCCAGACGAAGGTGCCCTCCACAACGGTGTCGCCGTCCCGCAGTGCGCCGGACAGCGCGATGGTGCGCAGCGGCTGGCCGTAGGTGATGGCGGCGGGCGTAAGGGTGGGCTGGCCGGTGGGAACGATACGGCTGTCCACCGTGACGGTGACGGTGATGGTGTAATCCAGATAGTTGTCCGCGCCGGTGACATGGACCGCGATGACGGCGGTCTTATCCGCGTTGGCCGGTTCGTTCCGGAAGGCGAAGCGGAGGGTGCTGCCGCTGACGGTGGGCGCGCCGTCCAGCACGCTGTCGGTATCGGTCACATCGCCCAGAGAGGCCGCGCCGCCGTCGGCGATGAGACTGCGCAGGTCCACGGAACCGGGGTTGCCGTACATGGCCGCGCCGCTGGCGGTCACGTCGGCGTGAAGCGCCCTGTCGATGCGGAAGTAAACGGTGTCGGGGGCCAGCGCCAGCGTGTAGTTATCGGCCTTGAAGGCGCCGCGGTCCGCCAGCTTCAGGGAACCGATGGCGATGGCGTAGCTGCCCGCGTTCTTGCCGGAGGCTCTGGTCAGCGTACCGTCGAAGGCGGGGGACTCGCCGTTGGCCGCGGCAGAGACGGTGAAGGTCAGGGTGGGCTCGTCCTCGCCGTAGGTCTTGCCCTGACCGGCATCGGGAGTCACGGTGATGGCGGCCTTAGTGATGTCCGCCGTGATGCCGGTGGGCTGGGCGATCAGGGTGTAGTTGGCCGCGTCCGCGCCGGTGAGGGCGTAGCCGGAGAGAAGAACGGTCTTGCCGGTTCCCGCGTCGGCGTCGGCAAAGGCGGCAGCGGCATGGGCCGCGTCCACGGTCACGTCATCCCCGGCCATCAGGCCGGAGAGGGCGGGTGTGCCGGTGATGACGGCGGCGGCAGTGCCGTCGTAGGTCTTGCTTTCCGCCTGCAGGCCGGTGATGGTGACGCCCTTCGGGGACACCCTCAGGGTGTAGGACGCCGCGCTCTGCTGATAGTTGGCGGTTTCCGCGGCGGTGGCGGTGATGGTGGCTTCGCCCGCCGCGTGGATGGTGACGGTGCCGTCGGAGGCCACCGTGGCCACGCTCTCGCGGCTGCTGGCGTAGGTGATGCTGCCGCCGTCCCTGCGATTGTTGGACGCCGCGTTGGAGAAGGCGTCGTCGCCGTAGGTCCTGGTCAGGCTGCCCTGCTGGGCGAAGGTCAGGGTCTGGGCCGCCTGAGCCACCGTGTACTGCACGGTCCTGTCCGCGTCAACAGTGGACAGCTGGTAGTTCTTGGCCTTGTCGCCGGTGAGACCGGTGGCGGCGGCGGTGTGAGTACCGGCGGTCAGCTCGCCGCCGGTGACGGTGACGCCGATCCGGTCGCCGTTGACGGCATTGCTGACGGTGGCGGTAATCGCACCCTCATCGTCGGCGTAGATACGGCCCTCCGTGTTGTGCCACGTCAGCGTGACAGTGCGGGGCCGCACCTCCAGCGTGCCGGGCAGGAAGGAGATGTCGTAGTTGGCGGAGGTCAGGCCGCCGGGGGTGATGGTATACTCGCCCACGTCGTCAAACTGGCGGTAGGTGTGGGCGTAGGTCGGCGTTCCGTCCAGATCGTCGATGTCCTCGTTGTTGACGAAGCCCTGGCAGCTCACGCCGTCGTGCATGGGAGCGGTGCCGTAGTCGATGACCGTGCTGTTGGCGGTCACCAGCAGGCGGACCTTTTCGATGGTGTAGGACACGCTGACGGAGGCTTCACCCAGTTGGATGCGGGCAATGTAGTCGCCGGCGTTGACCGGTGCGCCGGAGAGAGCGGTGGTATCCGCCGGCTTGGCGTAGTAGGTGATGATGGCGGCGTCGCCGGTGGTCAGGCTGCTGGTGCAGGACGCCGCGCGGGCCATGCCGTTGTAGAACAGGGGCTGGTCAGGGGCCGACAGCGTCACGCTGCCGCCATTGGTGTCGGGGCAGGTGCCGTCCGCGTTGGTGCAGGCGGCGGTAATGGTGGTGCCGCTGGCGGTGTAGGCCCAACTGTGCTGGTGCTTGCGGAGATAGAGCTTATCCTGCTCCGGCATGACCACATAGCCCTGTCCGGACGCATCCGGCAGGAAAATTTTGGTGTAGTCCAGCGCCGTGTTGGACGCACCGGCGGCGAATTGGACCGGTACATCGTCCGTGGGCTGGCGGGATGTGGTGATGCCGACGCGGGCCGCCTGGGTCAGGCTGGGATCGATGGTGAGGACTCCGGAGCCCAGATACACATTTCTGGTGCTGCCGGTGACATTGGCATCGCCGCCGATGGTCAGCGAATTCCGGCTGGAGTTGCGGTAAATACCGGTCTGGCTGCCGGTGATCTTGCCGCCCAGCATACGGAAAGCGCCGTGGTCATCGTAGATGTATGCGCCATACCGGCCGCCGGTGATGGTGCCGCCGTACATGGTGAAGCTCTGGCTGGAGGACACGCCGTTCACGGTCTCGCCGGGCGCGGCGATCCGACCGCTGCCCCGGCAGTCGCAGAGCGTCATGTCATAGAAGCCTTTCACCACCTCGGATACCGAGGTGTTCGTCGTGGTGATCTGTTTTCCGTTCAGGCAGAGGTTCACGTAACCGACCGAAAGGAGCTTACCGTCCAGCTCGATGTCGGCGGCCAGATAATAATTGCCGTCATTGAGTATGTAGAAGTCATCGTTCTTGGTGGCCTCGGCCCCGCCGTACAGCAGCTTGCCGTCGACAGAGGTCAGGGGGATCCAGGCTGTATTGCCGTGGGCCGCGTCCGCGCAGTCCGATTTGCCGCAGACGGCGTGCTCGTGCAGGGTACCGCTGGAGAAGATGACGCTGTCGCCCATCATCCGCTTCGTGCAGTCGGGATAGACGTCGCTGGCGAAATACGACGCGGTGTCCGCCGCCAGCTCCGTGCCGTCGGCGATGCGGACATAGCTGCCGTCGATGACAGGGTTCTCCGTGGTGACGCCGATGATCGCGCCGCTCTCCAGCGCGCCGCCCACATGAATGATCTCGCGGCGGCCCAGATAGACGTTGTTGGCCGCACCGTCCTTGCCCAGGTTGCCGGTGATGCACGGCGTGCCGGACACGGTGAGCTTGTTGCCGGCGCACACGCCGCCGCCCTTGCTGTTGCCGGAGGTGTTGTCGGAGATGGTGCCGCCGGTGATGGTACACGCGGCGCTCAGGATGACGTACACGCCGCCGCCATATTCCGCCGCCGTGTTGCCGGAGATGGTGCCGCCGGACATGTTGAAGACGTCGGCTGCGTACACACCGCCGCCGCGCTTGGTGGCGTAGCCGGTGACCGCGGCATCGGTGGTGAAGTTGCCGGAGACAGAGCCGCCGGTCATGTTGAACGTACCGGCCGTATATACGCCGGCGCCATCCTCATCGGACGAGTTGCCGGAGACACTGCCGCCGGACAGGGTGAACGCGCCGCTGTATACGTATACACCGCCGCCGTATTTGGCCTTGTTGCCGGAGACACTGCCGCCCAGCATGCGGAACGTGCTGCGGGTCATGTATACGCCGCCGCCCTTTTCGGCGGCGCTGTTGCCGGAGATGCTGCCGCCATACATGGTGAAGGTGCCGTCGGGGTCCAGATACACGCCGGTACCGGTGAGCCCGTCGGCGTGGGTGATCCTGCCGGTGCCCTTGCAGTCGCTGAGGGTGAAGCTGCCGCCGTTGGCCAGCCTGATCGTGTTGGCGCCGTCCTTGCTGCAGATGATGTCGTAGCCGTTCAGGCACAGCACCACGCCGTCCACAGGCTGCCACTCGCTGCTCTGCGTTACGGACTGGGTCAGGTAGTAGTGACCCGCCTTGGTGATCTCGCTCAGGGAGGAAACGGCCGTCCAGGTCAGGACATCGGTGTGCGTCTCCCCGCCATGGCTGCATGCCGTGCCGCAGAGGAGGTGCTTGTGGGGCAGGCCGTTGTAGAGGTTGACCTCGTCGCCCTCCCGCAGGATGCCGTACTGACCGCCGGCATCGCTGGTGATGCTGCCCTCGTAATAGCCATTGTCTGCGCCGGTGGCAACGGCAATATGCTCACCGATGGCGGGCGCAGCATCAGCGGTCACGCCGATGCGGGCGCTCTCGGCCAGACCGCCCTCGCCGATGGCGAAAGTCGTGCCTGCGGTATTGCCCTTGGCCAGCTGAACATTGCAGGCGCTGCTGTCATTGCCGGTGTTGCCGGTGATGGTCACGCTGCCGGAGACGGTGAAGACGCTTCCACTGCCGACATACACGCCGCCGCCACCGTACTTGGCGGTATTGCCGGAGATGCTGCCGCCGTACATGCGGAAGGGACTGTTGGCGAAGACATACACGCCGCCGCCTGCGCCATTGGTGGCGGTGTTGCCGGTGATCTCGCCGCCATACATGTTGAATGCGGTGCCCTTGCCCCCGCTGTTGGCTCCGTTGTCAAGAAGCACGCCGCTGCTGTGCTGGCTGACATTTCCGGAGATGCTGCCGCCGTACATGTTGAAGGTGCCGATGGCATATACGCCCCGGCCGCTGTATTTTGTGCCGTCGGCCTGCTCCGCGTGGGTGATCCTGCCGTACTCGGCGCTGCCGCCCTTGCAGTCGCAGAGGGTGAAGGTATAGTCTTTGCGGACCATGATGGTATAGCCATGGTTTGTATTGATGATGCTGTGGCCGTTGAGGCAGAGCACCACACCGTTGGCGGGCGCCCAGATATCCGTCGTTTCGATGTCCTGAGTCAGGTAGTAATAGCCCGCCCCGGTGATCTTCGTCAGGTCGGAAATGGCCGTCCAGGTCAGGACCTTGGTGTGCTGCTCCCCGCCATGGCTGCATGCCGTGCCGCAGAGGAGGTGCTTGTGCGGGATCGCGGTCAGCGTCACCTCGCCGGCACTGTTCAGGTCGAACTTCATTCCGGAAGCGTCCGAGATAAAGTGATCGGTGAGCTGGTCGGCTGTCACATCCGGCATTTTGGCTTTCCAGCCCTTGGTGATCAGGCCATCGTGACCGCTCCCCAGCGTCACGCCCAGCTTCGAACCCTCCTTCAGCGCTCCGTCCAGGACGAAATGATCACTGGGGTAGCCGCTTACGCTGCCCAGGCAGACGTTATTGGCCTTGCCGTCTGTGGTGGAGTTGCCGGTGATCTTTACCGCGCCCTTGACATAGACGCGGTCGTTGCGCGTATACACGCCGCCGCCCGCAGTAGTGGCGGTGTTGTCGGTGATCTCGCCGCCGTACATATAAAACTTGCCGTAGCTGTACCAGCCCACGCCGCCGCCATAGTCGGCGCTGTTGTGGGAGATGCTGCCGCCGTACATGGTGAACGACTGGCCTCCGATGGCCACACCGCCGCCGCCCTGGGCGTCGCTGTTGCTGATGCTGTTGCCGGTGATCTCACCGCCGTACATGGTGAAATAGCCGCCGCTCGTATCCACACCGCTCCTGTTGTTGCCGGTAATGCGGCCGCCGTACATATTGAACTTATTCTCGGTACGCACCTCTACGCCGACACCGCTGGCGCCGCTTGTATGGGTGATCTCACCGTAGGCGCCGCTGGTCCCCTTGCAGTCGCACAGGCTCAGCGTCACCAGCGTGCTGGTCGCGTTGCTGACATAGATCACGTACTTGGCGGTGGTCTGTATGCTGTGGCCGTTGAGGCAGAGGTCGACTGTCCCTGTGGCGGTCGTGATGTAAGCGTTCCCCAGATCGAGGTCGGTGGTCAGATAGTAGTTGCCCGCGGGGAGCAGGTAATAATATCCCACAACGGTATTGTTGGAGGTTTTGAGTTCTTTTTTCTCCCATACCGTGTCGTTGATCTTCAGCCCGTCAGCGTCCTGCGAGAGCGCATTGTCGGAGAAGGATATGGCTTGGGTGTGGGAACCGGAAGCGGTACCCAGCCACTTCTCGCAGCCCTTGACACCGCAGACGCAGTGGGCGTGTTCGCTGCTCTCCGCGCGCAAGGCCCATACGGACAGCGCATCGCGCTCCTCCTGGTCCGGCGCGGCGGTGTCCTTGCCGATGGTGTAGGCGCCGCCGGTATCGGTGGTGCCGCCTGCCGTCTGTGCGGCGGCATCGGACGTCTCTGCGAATGCCGCCGTGGGCAGCATGGTCAGGCAGAGCGCCAGTGCCATGAACAGACTCAATACTCGTTTCTTCATGTGGGCCTCCTTCAGCGTATGTGCTCGCATTTTTCGGTCATGCGCGGACGTGCGGATGGGCAGCCCCGGCTGCCCGTGAAAAATCCTTGCATATTTACCGATTTTCTGTATGATGGTATCATACACCGTACGTTAACGTGCGATGCAAGAGCTTTTTGCGTTTTCAGGGGGATTTTATGAAAAAAGAACGAGATCTGTTTTCTATCGGCGAAGTCGCGCGGGCGCTGAACATCACACGCCGCGCCATCCTCTACTACGAGGAATTCGGGCTGATCCGGCCGGATGTCAAGGACGGCGCCACGGGAAACCGCTACTATACCATTGATACCTTCGTCAAGCTCCGGACCATCCGCATCCTGCAGAACCTGGGACTGTCCCTCAGCGACGTCCTCGGATATTTTGACGGCGACTTCGCGCTGGCGCCGCTGATCCGGCGGCTGGAGGCGCAGCGGGATGAGCTGGACCGGCATATCGAGAGCCTGCGGGAGCGGTCCGGCGCGGAGCCGCCGCAGGTGAAGCTGATCCGACTGCTGCCGCAGACCGTCTATCGCCGCGTGTGCGCGGCGGCCACCGTGGCGGAGCGGACGACGCTGCTCCGCAGCACTGCGCTGGAGGGGATGCGGCTCTATGGCACAGACATCTCCCACCGGATGTACCTGGTGGAGTCGCCCATCGACCGGCCGGATCAGGTGGCGTTCTGCGTGGCTATCCCGCCGGAGAGCCGGGGGGAGTACGTGGAGACCCTGCCGGCAGCGCCGGCCCTCAGTCTCTACCACCACGGTGCGTATGAGCAGCTGCCTGCGGTGGTGAAGCAGCTCCTGACCTGCGCACGGGAACAGGGACTTACGCCTGCGGGCACGATCCGCCGTATTTATCTGGAGGGCCCGCCCCAGCACAAGGACCCCGCAAAGTTCATCACACAGGTACTTCTGCCGGTGCTGGAGCGGTAGGGGGCGATCGACGGCCTCACCGCCGCGTCAGAATTCTTCACACCGAATTCCTGTTGGATACAGGGCGCCCGGGGCATGAACGATTTCGGCCCCGCATAAGTAAAACCTCCTATTGCGGTATACTGGTAAAGGTTTGACAACCACATTACCAGAGCAATAGGAGGTTTTATACAGATATGGAGCTCTGCGGAGGAATCCGTCAGGCACTCTTTTTGTTTACTTCTCGATGACCACCTTGCCGTCCCGCAGCCGCACGTGTGCGGTGTCGCCGGACTTCAGCTCGCCCTCCAGCATTTTCTCGGCCACAGCATCCTCCACCATGTTCTGGATGGCACGACGCAGGGGCCGCGCACCGTACTGGGGATCGAAGCCGTCCCGGGCCAGCTCGGCCACGGCGTCGTCGTCCGCTGCCAGCGTGATGCCCTGCTGGGCCATGCGCGCGCCGGTAACGTCCAGCATACGGCGGGCGATCTGCCGGATGTTGTCCTCCGTCAGCTGACGGAACACGATGATCTCGTCGATACGGTTCAGGAACTCGGGGCGGAACGTCCGCTTCAGGTCGGCCATCACGGCGTCGCGGATGCGGCTGAACCGCACCTCCTCGGACTCCTTCTCGCCCTTCTCGCTGCCGTCGAAGCCAAGGCGCGCCGCATCGGCGGTGATGTTCTTGGCGCCTACATTGGAGGTCATGACGATAATGGTGTTCTTGAAGTCCACCTTCCGGCCCTGGGAGTCGGTGACGATACCGTCCTCCAGGATCTGCAGCAGGATGTTCCACACATCCTCGTGGGCCTTTTCGATCTCATCGAACAGCACCACGGAGTACGGCTTCCTGCGCACCTTCTCGGTGAGCTGGCCGCCCTCCTCGTGGCCCACGTAGCCGGGAGGCGAGCCTACCAGACGGGACACTGTGTGCTTCTCCATGTACTCGGACATGTCGATACGCACCATGGCGTTCTCGTCGCCGAACATGGCCTCGGCCAGCGTCTTGCACAGCTCGGTCTTGCCCACGCCGGTGGGGCCCAGGAACAGGAACGAACCGATGGGCCGCTTGGGGTCCTTCAGACCCACACGGCTGCGGCGGATGGCCTTGGCCACCGCGTTGACGGCCTCGTCCTGACCTACCACACGCTGGTGGAGCTTCTCCTCCAGCTTCAGCAGGCGCATGCTCTCGTCCTCGGTGAGACGGGTGACGGGGATGCCGGTCCAGCCGGCCACCACCTTGGCCACGTCGTCAGCGGTGACGCTGCCGCGGTTCTGGGCCATCTGCTTGCGCCAGTTGTCCCGCTCAATCTCCACCTGCTCCTGATAGTCCTTCTCGATGTCGCGCAGCTGCGCGGCCTTCTCAAAGTCCTGCGCCGTCACGGCCTCGGATTTCTCGCGGTGCAGCGCCGCGATCTTCTCCTCCAGCGCCTTCAGGTCGGGGGAGGAGGCCTCGGCGGTCATGCGCACCTGAGACGCGGCCTCGTCCATCAGGTCGATGGCCTTGTCCGGCAGGAACCGGTCGCCGATATACCGCTTGGACAGCTGCACAGCGGCCTCCAGCGCCTCGTCGGTGATGGTCAGCTTATGGTGCGCCTCGTACTTGTCGCGCAGACCCTTCAGGATCTCCAGCGTGGCCTCCGGCGTAGGCTCGCCCACGGTGACAGGCTGGAACCGGCGCTCCAGCGCGGCGTCCTTTTCAATATACTTGCGGTACTCGTTGAGGGTGGTGGCACCGATGACGCGGATCTCACCGCGGCCCAGTGCCGGCTTGATAATGTTGGCAGCGTCCACGGCGCCCTCGGCGGAGCCTGCGCCCACGATGGTGTGCAGCTCATCGATGAACAGAATGACGTTGCCGGCCTTCTTCACCTCGGCCAGGGTGTTCTTGATACGCTCCTCAAACTCGCCGCGGTACTTGGTGCCTGCCACCATGCCGCTGAGGTCCAGGGACAGGAGCTTCTTGTCCAGCAGCTCCTCGGGCACGTCGCCGGAGGCGATGCGCTCGGCCAGCCCCTCGGCGATGGCGGTCTTGCCCACGCCTGGCTCACCGATCAGAACAGGGTTGTTCTTGGTGCGGCGGGACAGGATCTGTATGACCCGTTGGATCTCCTTGTCGCGGCCGATCACGGGGTCCAGCTTGCCGGACCGCGCCGCCTCGGTAAGGTCGCGGGTGAACTCGGCCAGCGTCTTGTTCTTCTTATCGCCCTCACGGTTGGCGGCAGCTGCACCGCCGGCGGCTGCGTGAGGGGTATCATGCAGCTTCTTGACGATGCTGCTGTACATCTTATTGGGATCCACGCCCATGGTGCGCAGGATGCGCAGAGCCATGTTGCCGCCCTCGCGCAGGATGCCCATCAGCAGGTGCTCCGTGCCGATGTAGCTGCTGCCCATGCGGGCGGACTCGGACACAGCCAGCTCCACCACGCTCTTGGCGCGGGGAGTCAGACCCTGACTGGGCGCGGCGCCGGACATCCCCTTGCCCACGCTGCGCTGCAGCACGGAGCACACCATCTCGTCGGTGACGCCATACTCCGCCAGCACGCGGTGGGCGATGCCCTCCTCCTCACGGATCAGGCCCAGCAGCAGATGCTCGGAGCCCACGTAGCCGTGGCCCATCTCCTCCGCCGCTTCCTGACTCAGACGCAGGGCCTCCTCGGCCCGGGGGGTGAATTTATTCTCGCTCATAAATAAGCACTTCCTCTCTTACTGTCGTGTTCCGCGCCGGGCTTACTTTTCCAGCGCCTTCAGCTCATCCCGCAGCTTGGCCGCTTCCTCGAAGCGTTCCTCCTGCACTGCCAGATTCAGCTGGGTCTGCAGCGCGTTGCGCTTGCGCTGCCGGGTCAGGGCATCCTGCTCGTCCCTGGGCAGCAGGTCGCCGGTGTCCTCCTGGGCCGGTGTGCTCTCCCGCGCCTGCCCCAGCACATCCACCGGTTCAGGGAACTCGGTGAGCATGCGGGAGCCCAGCCCGCTGAAGAACGGCTCCAGCATCCCGAAGGGACGGGAGAAGAAATCTCCGAACAGGCCGCCGGTCATACCGGCGGAGCGGAAGGAGTCGGTGTAGCCCAGCTCCTCGGCGCACTGGGGACACAGGTGTACCTGCGTCACCTTGCCGTTGATATTGCTCTTATAGTAGAACGTTGCCTCGTTCTTTCCACAACGATCACATCTCATAATCGTAACCTCCTTGCTGAAAAATCAGACTGAATGGATCAGGATCTGTTTGAAAATATCGGCCCGCAGTCCGCTGCGCTGCTCCTTGGGGACGCTGCGCAGGGCCCGCTCGCCGGTGGCAGCCAGCATGGACTGGCCCAGCTCACGGCTGATGGCTTCGGAGTCCACCAGATTCTGGGTGATGGCCCGGGCGCTGGCGTAGTCCAGCGTATCGCCGATGGTGTTGATAACGTGCATCAGCAGCGTCTGCCGGTCCACCTGCACCCGCGTGATGCGGATGTAGCCGCCGCCGCCCCGCCGCGACTCCACGATGTAGCCGTGCTCAGGGGAGAAGCGGGTGGACATGACGTAGTTGATCTGGCTGGGCACGCAGTTGAACCGCTGCGCCAGATCGCTGCGCTGGAGCTCCAGCGCGCCGCCGGCCTCGTCCAGCTCCTGCTGGATGAATCCGGCGATGAGATCGGAGATACCCATGCTTGCCTTCCACCTTTCTGCAAAATCGATTTTGACTTTGCCTTTCTTTGACCTTAACCATAGTATAGCACGCTTCGCACTTTTGTCAATAGTAATTTTTGACTTTCTTTGACCAAAAGTGTAAACGTTTTGTGAACAGGATTTTTCGGGAGAGATGCGCTGTCCCCATCGCGCGGCCGCGCCCATTTCTTCCGCTGCTGAAAGAAATGGGGCCGCCGGAGACAAAGCATCAGAGCGGGGTAGGATCCCGCCTCTATAAAACAGGCATTGCCGTCCGCGGAGGCAAAAGAAGAAAACCACCCGACAGGGTGGTTTTCTTCTGGAGGTGACATCCGGATTTGAATCGCCGCGTTGACTGATGCCCGTTTCCACGACCTGCGTCACTCCTACGCAGTCGCCGCGATCCGCGCCGGCGACGATATCAAGGCGGTGCAGGGTAATCTGGGCCACGCCACTGCCGCCTTCACATTGGACGTATACGGCCATGTGACCGACCAAATGAAGCGCGAAAGTGCCGACCGCATGGAGCGTTTTATCCGTACAGTTTCCGTCGGTTGACCCAATAAGGCTAAAAATAAGGCTAAAACCGGCTTTTGGGCATGAAAAAACTCCCGAAACACAGGCGTTTCGGGAGTTTTGGTTGGAGGTGACACCCGGATTTGAATTGCCAGAGGTATGTATTGCTGTGGCGCATTTGTTACGATTCGGGTGCTTAGTATGCGGAATACAGCCACTTTTGGTGCTTGCCTGTGTTATTGCTTCTGAGACACTTTTCCTCCTTCAAGGGAAAAAATAAGGGAAAACTTTTTCTGAAAATATGATAGCGAAATCATGTGTTCCTGCCCATGGATTTGCATCTGTTCTTATCTTATGCGGTTCGTTTTTTGCACAATTATAAAGTGAATTACCTAACATTATTATAATCAGGCGTGAGCTGCACGACGGGATCTGTCGACAAGTGCAAATCTTATCTCACGTCAGAAGGAGGTAAACCATGTTGGTTCCTTACATCGATTTATAATAGTTTGGACGAATTCCACACACTGAAAAGCGTCTGTAGTCTGTTCAAAATCGACAAGGAGAAGCTGAAAGAGAAGTGTGGACAATACGGCATCAGCCCACAGAAGAACGAAGTGGGAGACTGGGGCTTGACCCGATTTGATGTGCGCAAACTGCATAATTTTTTGTATTATGAGGACAAGAAAGATGTGGGTAATCGAAAGGGTGATGACCCGTGGGCGTGACCGAACTGCTGACCGTAGCCGAGACCGCCGCGTTGCTGAAGACCACAAAGCAGCAGGTACGAAAAATGATTAACCAACAGCTCATCCCTGCGCTGAAAATCGGAAGGGAATGGAGGGTGAGCAAGGAGTACTTAAATGAGTTCTTGAAGGCCAACATGAGCTGACTTTTTCATCACTGTGACACTCCCTGTCCATGCAATGTGCTATACTGGTTTTTACCACAACGGACAAGGAGGGCGTACAATGACAAAGGATTTTCTGTTACGGCTGACGGAGGAGCATTACGGTGCGGGGGCGTTCCCCGTCTATGGGCGGCTGCTGGAGGAGCAGCGGCTGACGCGGGGCGGGCCGCTGCTGCCCATGTGGCACTGTACGGCGACGCTGCGGCGGGCGTTCGGCGGGGAAAACGTGCTGGTGCTGGGCTGCACCAACGACTCGCTGCTGGCGCACCTGCTGGGCGCGACGCCGGTGAATCCGCTGCCTCCCCACTACCACTGCCCCAGCTGTCACCACCTGATCTTTGACGCCCACGCGGATGACGGCTGGGACTTGCCCGACCTTGCCTGCCCTGAATGCGGTACGCTGATGGCGGCGGACGGTCATAACCTGCGAAGCCGGTCGCTGATCGGCGAAAGTGTGGTGTCCCTGCAAGTGCCGCAGGAGCGGTTCGCGCCGGTGTGTGCGTGGCTGCGGGATTACTGGGCGCAGCGGGACTGCCAGACCGATACCGAGCCGTACAGCGGCGCGGAGGTCATGGGGCTGTGCCTCACGCTGCCGGAGGGCGAACAGGGCGTGTTCGAGGTGCGCGTTCTGTACCCCACCGACCGGCTCGCCCCGCTGCCGTCCGACGTGCCGCCGCTGCACACGGCATACCGGCGTATCAAGGGCATGGGGCTGCGGCTGGCCTCCGACGCATGGACGGGGGCGGAGCGGGACGCCGTGGAGCGTGGGCGCATGGCATTTGAGGATGTCCTCACGTTCCGGGAGGACGTGTACGAGCTGCTGCGGCAGCACACGCCGCCCAAGCAGCGGCGGGAGAACGGCCTGCCGTGGGCGATTTCAGAGGAGGTGCGGAAGGGGAAGTACGCCGCGCAGGGGATGCCGAAACTGATCGAAAACTACCTGCGTAAGCAGCTGCGCGTACCGGCGCACTACATCGAGAGCATGAAGCACATCCGGTACCTGCCGCGCAAGGGGGATTGCGTGGGGAGGATGATGTTCGAGGGGGAGAGGTGAATAAAGGGGGAAAAGGGAGGGGGGAAACTGCGATACAGTTCCCCTCCTCCCCATGTTTTCAGCCTATCCTCTTCCCGCAATTCGGGCAAAATTTCATACTGACATCAACATTGCTGCCACACGCAGAGCATACTGCTCCACTGAAATCGTCACTCATATTTCCACCGTTTATCATGCTATCAAAACCCATGTTTTCCACATCTATATCGCGCCGCATTCCAAATGACTTTCCGTCGTCCTTCATGAGTTTTTTGCGTTTCCGCTCCTCTCTGTACTTTGGAATATCTTCCTTCATCATTTCGTCTTTGATGGCAGGGATCATTCCGAGGACACCAATAGCAGCAACGATCACGCCAGCCACAGGAGAAAAGAATGCGCTAATAATCACGCCCAATATGGCGGCTGCAACCAGATATGTGATTACTTTCCAGAGCGCCTTAAAAATCAATTTAAGCACGATAATCCCTCAACTTTTCCACCATACCGTTGCAATCGCACTCCTGCAAATTGTCGATTTGTGTCTTGTAGCGATACAGGATATACTCTTTGATGGCTTCCTTTTCACTATCGCTAACCTGCTGTCCGTCAATGACTTTATCAAATATATTAAAGAAAATTGTTTCCTCCTGCGACAGCTTGACCTTCCCTGTGTCGACACTGCGCATCAAAAGTCCCAGATACTCCTTGTACGCATACTGGAAGATCAGTGCGCCGCGGGTATAGTTCCTGGCTTTATTGCGCGCATTGAACTGATAGGCTTTCAGCCCCTTATATTGCACCAGCAACTGTTTGATTTGCCGATCCTGCATGCGAATTGCATTTTGCAACCGCTCAACTTCCGCCTGAAGTTTCCTGACTTGCGCTTTCAAACGGTTGATTTCCGGTTGGCGTGAAAGTGCGCCTGCCGTAGCGCCGCCAAGAACCGAAATTAAAACCGCCACAATTGTGCTTGTTGCTATCATTTCTTTTTAGCCCTCCTCAAAATATGCCACTAAGTCATCAACGTTTCGTTCCGCTTGATCCATCTCAGCGATAAAATTATCAGCGCTTTCGTAGGTGCCGATCATTTGCCCCGTCGCAAGAACCATGGTTTCCAGTTGGTTTCCTTGCTCGATTAGCTCGTCCGTTCGCAGTTCCAACCGCTTGGTTTCTTTCCCGCTGAGAATATATAGTCCAACCAGATGTTTCAGTGTAGCGCAGAGAAGTGGAATATTGACGTATGGTATACCCCCTTGCCTGATTGCACCTACGATCGCCTGCGCAAAAAAGCTGACGGAGTACGCAATTAGATTGAACTGTGCCTTTCTGATTTCATCATCATATCCACGGATAGCATAGTAGACTTTTGAAAGAATTCCAACAGCCGCGCCTCCCATCATATCCTGCGCACGAATGGTGAACATGTGGGAGTAAATCTTAAAACGTTCGGCTCCGTTGGTGGATTCTTTCGATAGATTCTGGCATATGCGTATTAAGTAATTTGATGTTTTTCCATCACTTTTTGTGTAGTCCAAGAGTGACGATCCAGGGAACGGTACTCCTTGTTTTGACATCGTATCGGCAGTCAAATGACGAAGAGCCTGCAGAATCCCTGCAACACCTTTCTGCTGAAACATCAGATAGAATGGATTGTCGCCTTTAAAGCTTAAAATATCATGTCCCCATAGCAGACGATGAAATACACAGTCCGCATTGGTACCGCCGCGATTCTTGAAGCACTTTCCCGCCACCTGATCAATTGAGTCTCCATGGTGATGCAAAAGTTTTCCAAGTAGCTTTTGCAAAAAATCCGGATTATCTCCATCTTCGCTGGCTACCTCATGTATTTCATTCAAATATGTTTCCAACTCATCGCTCGTAGATATAAATGTTCCCGCCAATCCGATAGCTATTGAAAAACAGTAATCGTACCCATCCAAATTTGAAGGTATGTCGTCAATCTGCGTATAATCAAAATCGTCCCAGCTTGCCATTTCATCCGAACTGGCCGACATCATCTGATCTAGCATTTGGATGGATTCCGAATATATCCGCTCCACATCCGTGTTCATCTTACACCTCCGGAAACAGAACTGCAACCCAAAGAAATGCTTCAAGTCGCATATCATTCATTTCTATCGACTTTAATTTTTCTGTTAGCTCTTGTACAAGTTCGTCGCTAATCGTGACCTCACTTTTTTCACCACTGAGTGCAAATTGACGAACAAGCATCGCCGCCGTTGCACAACAGTCTAAATCCATACTTTCCACGATAAAACGAAGTGAATGGTTCAGCCCCTTCTGCGTAGTTTCATAAAGCCGTTTGAGTTCTTTGCTGATCTTTACCTGCATGATGTTTCCTCCTTATTATCTTTACATCAGATTGTTACTCTACCCGCTCCACATACTCCCCCTGGCTCCTCAGCCACATGTCGATGCCTTTGCCGAACACCTCGGCGGAGATGAGCCAGCCGTCGGCGTCCTCGGAGAGTACCTGCGCCGTGGGGAGCCTGTCCAGCACCGCCTCCAGCGACGGGCCGGTGTAGCGGAAGCGGATATGCTCCAGCCGCCCGCCGTACATAAACTGGACGCGCTTGCGGAACTCGCCCTCCTCGAACCGCTTGGCATACGGCACACGGAAATGCTCGCTCAGCACCTTCACCGACCGGATGCGGTCGATGCGGTAGATCGTCGGGAACAGGTCGTCGGGGTTGTCGAAGTCCGTCTTGTCCTCCAAAAACGCCGTCAGATAGAAGTAATACTCGGAGAACATGATGCCCACCGGCTGCACCCGGCGCTTCACCAGCTTCGGCTCCTTCATGCGCTCGTACCCAATCTCAATGACCTGCTGGCTGCGGATGGCCTGCCCCAGCTCCCACAGGTCGCCCAGCACGCTCTGCCCGTGGTGGGGCGGAATGTAGTGCAGCTTCTCATTGGCCACCAGCTCCCGCACGGCCTTCTGGCTCTCCTGCGGCACGGCACAGTCGATGAGCTTGTCCAGTATGCCGCCCATATCCTTGGCGGGCAGAGAGCGGCTCTCCAACAGAATTTTGCACACCGCTAAAATCTCACTGTTAGTCAGTCCCCGCGGGTTGCCGGACACCATGCGGTAGCCCCACTGCTTGCCGTCGTAGATGACCTCCCGCTCCAAGTGGCGCTCGGCGAGAAAACAGCGCAAGTCCTCCACGTCACGCTGGATGCTCCGCTGCGTGACGTGAAATTCCTGCGCCAGATCTGCTTTTTTCAGGGTGCGTCCCTGCTCCAGGCGGGTGTATATCTCCAACAGACGCGCCGATTTCAGCTCGGATCGCTGTTCCATATTTCCTCCGTTTCTCATGCACCGTCAAACACATATTTATATCCACTAAATATAATACTATGTCCGTTGGCTCATGTCAATTATTGTCCCTTTTCGTTACCATAGTAGCGGGAGATGATGTGCATGAAGACTATCTATGCGGACAAATACCGTCAGATTGGGCTGAAGATCGCCTACTACCGCAAGCTGCGGGGCCTGACGCAGGAGCAACTGGCCGAGAAGCTGGAGCTGAGTCCGGCGTTCATTGGCCATGTGGAGGCACCCAATGTCAACAAGGCAGTGTCGCTGGACACGCTGTTCGACGTGGCCGCCGCATTGGATGTGCCGCCCTACAAGTTCCTGCAATTCGACGAGTAACGTTTTTATTCGACCACAGTATACCACAACATCTGCGCCGCGTCAGCAGATTTTACCAAATTATCAACAGTTATGTCGCAGAATATATACAATTTCAATAAAATGGCACAAGGAGGTGTAGCTTACTCCTCGTCCTCGTCCTCATCGTCTTCGTCGGGGTATCGCGCCGCGATCTCGCACAGGCCGTCCAGCAGCTGCTTCGCGCCGGTTTTATACAGCGAGTAACCGCCCCAGCGCACCCATCGGCCATCTTTGAATCTGATCTCCAGTGTGCTTTCGTTGTCCTTGGGCTTCGGCAGGATGATCTCGGTCTTTGCCACATCGTTGTAGCGGAAGTGTCCCGGTTTTTCCAGAAACTCCTTGTAGTACACGCCGTCCACGGTGAACAGATACCCCTCCTTGCCGGTCTTGAGAAGCGTGGTATCCAGAAAACCGACGATGTCGAAGCTGTATATTCCCGGCACAAAATACTTGCGGATGTTCTTCATCTGTAAGCTGCCGATGGCCTGTATCTGCGTCGTGCCGGAGTCCGTCAGCTGCCCATCGCAGAAGCGGTCGAACTGCGCCCGCATTTCCTCACATTTATCCATGAGTTTGCCCTCCTTGTCGTTTCTGCTGTCGAGTATACCGCGGAGGGTGGACAGCCCGTGTCACTCTGCTGATATTGATAAAAGTTCCGTCGGTGCGACTGCACCGGCGGAACTTTTTATTGGAAAGGACAATGCCTGTCCAGCCGCTGCGCTATACTGCGGGTATCAAGATACGGAGAGGAGCTTTTTTCATGGAAACTGTTTTGGCGATTCTGTACAGCCTTGTGGGCTACTGGGCGGTGAACCGCACCATCTACGCCCACTACGTCATGGTGGGTGATATCGGCAGCATCATTCTGCGCAAGTGGATGGTGGGTCTTATCGCAGGGCCGGTCTGCATCCCGTGGGCTGTCATCAAGCTGGTGGCGGCGAGCAAAAACGACTGAGAGAGGAGAGACGAATATGAAACGTTGGATAGCCGCGATTCTGGTCTTGTTGATGGCAGCCGTATTTACCGCCTGCGGCAATGCAGGCGCAGAAACGCCCGACACAAAAGACCCCGCCGACATTGCGCGGGATATTGCAACAGCGGAGGTGCTGGGCGACACGCTGGCCACAGCCTACGAGAATGGGCTGCCCACGGCAGAGGACTGGTTATATCTGTATTTCATGGGTTCATCAGACCCCGGACTCGAGCGACGTATCGAAGTGGAGGAGCAGTATCCCACCAACGAGGAACTACTGTACGGCATCAGCGCAGCCGATGCAGATGCTGCTGGCTGGTATGATATTTGGTATGCGGTGCATAGTGACCTTTGGCGGAGCGACTATCAGTATGAGGGTGACGACTACAGCGGCGGAGACTCCGAAATGATCAGCGAGTCCCGCGTACAGAAGATCAATGAAGTGACGGTCACGCAGATGGCCACTCAGTGGAAGAACGAGAACAACTATTCACGACCCGTCAGCTCGAAGATCACCACCGTAAATGTTCGGATATTTCTGGCAGATTACCGTTACAGCGGCAGTGTTGTCACCGCTACCACTGAGGTGGAGTATTGGATCGGCGGCGGCAGCCCGACCGGCTCTGTGTACGCTACCGTGATCATTGACCTGTACACCGGTGATGTGTTATCGGCATCGATTGGGTGAGGGACACTTTCCGGTTTCTCCCCCCCTCCAAATATATACTATATAAGTGAAGGCCTCCGGGTGATCCCCGGAGGCCAATTTTATATTTTGGAGGACTTTTGTTATGACCGAACTCCGCACCTGCGCCCACTGCGGTACTGCCGAAGGAGAGCTTACCGAGTTCAACGGCAGGCTCTACTGCTCCGACTGTTTGAACGACCTGACCCTTGTCTGCACCGACTGCGGCAGCCGTTTCCTACGCACCCACAACCGCAGTGAGAACGATGACGTCCCCATCTGTCCCGAATGCTACGACCGGGACTACACCCGCTGCGTCCGCTGCGGGCGCATCATCGACACCGACCACTGCTGGTATCCACTGGACACCGACGATCCCTACTGTGCCGATTGCTGCTCTACCATCGAGAACAGCCCCATCCACGACTACTACTTCAAGCCCTACCCCATCTTCTACGGCGA
>ENA-ORLY01001208-ORLY01001208.1-human-gut-metagenome-genome-assembly--contig:-NODE-1208-length-32210-cov-4.779728_pt1 | contig 32210 bp, 30 predicted proteins | sample MGYA00243071_ERZ508832 | MGnify/ENA primary metagenome ERZ508832 (study PRJEB26277, sample SAMN04329777) | human gut metagenome | biome: human-associated habitat | host: Homo sapiens | place: USA... | reverse complement strand
ACTATGACTGCTATGTGGACGGTCTCTATGAGAAGCTGGGCGAATAAGAAAGTTTGGACGAGCTCAATTACCTGGCGTCCAAGCTGGATGAAATGAGCGACAGCGAATACGCGCAGTTTCAGGCCGGTATGGAAATGGGCGACCATTGCGGCAGCCTGCAGGAGATCATCAACCTGACGGAAAATCTGGACTGTTATGAGGTCTATCCCCATATTGCGGACTATGACGATCTGGGCCGGTACTATATCGAGGAGCTGGAGGTCATGCAGGTGCCAGAGCATTTGCAAAATTACATCGACTATGAGGCCTACGGCCGGGACGTGGCGATGGACGAAAACGGCAGCTTTACGGATCAGGGCTATGTGCGGGATACGGGGGACCGCTTCTGCGAGTATTACGATGGCGAGCGCGGCAGTATTCCCGATGAATACCGGGTGATGACCTTCCAGGACGATCTTCCCGAAGAAGAAAAGTCTGAGTGGGCTATGGATATCGCTTTTGATATGGACGAGTTTTTCCGTCAGAACGATCCGCAGTATGCGGCGGAGCACCCGGAGGCGCACGCCGCAAAGGAAGCGATTTACGAAAATCTGATGGCCGGACGCATCTCCGCTCTGGATGAAAAGCTGGCGGCGCTGGGTCAGACGCAGGAGGACTATCTTCCCTCCGAGATCGAAAAGTTCAAGGACGCCACGGGATACGAGGAGTTTCTTGATTTTGACCCGGCGGAGGTCAAGGCGGCCTTGGAGGATCCGGACAGATCCCGTGTGGATGAAATGCTGGCCGCCGCGGAAAAAGCGGAACGGGAGTACGCGGCGGAGGCGGCCGCCTATGTGCAGACCCCCTCTGCTATCGTGGAGCAGGCGCGGGCGGCGCAGGGCGAGCCGGTGGGCAGTTTCTCCATCTACCAGCTCAAGGGCGGCAATGAAACGCTGGATTATCGCTTTGAGCCGCTGGACAGCATCCACCGCAACGGCCTTTCCGTAAAGCCGGAAAACTATGAGCTGGTCTATGAAGCGCCGCTGACGGCGAAGGACAACCTTGAAAGCATTTATACCCGGTTCAATGTGGATCGTCCGGCAGATTTCACCGGGCACTCCCTGTCGGTATCGGATATCGTGGTGCTGCATCAGGACGGGAAGGATACCGCCCATTACTGCGACCGCGCTGGCTTTTCCGAAGTGCCGGAGTTTTTGCAGCCGGCGCAGAAAAGCCTCGATATCACCGAGCGCATCCAGACACCCAGGGGCAGCTTCTATCTCTGCGGCATGACAAGGGAGCAGATGGAGGCGGACGGATACGGTTTTCATCACGCCTCTGAGGATGGAAAATATCTCATTATGGCAAATGGGACCCAGGCGTATGCGGTCAGAGCTGATGCGCCGGAAAAGGACAATCCCCTCCGTACCGCTGAAATGACGTTGGAGGACGACTACGGCATGATCGACGGCGTTATCAACAACGGCCGGCGGGGCGAGGAGCTGGAAAAGGCCAGGGAGCACGCGGAGCGGACGCAGCCGGAGAAAAAGCCCTCCATCCGGGAACGGCTGGAGGCGGCAAAGCAGGAGTGCGCGAAGCAGCAGCCCAGGCCTGCCCCGGAGAAGAAGCCCCCGGAGCTGGGGGAGCGATGAGCCGGGGCGTAAAGTGGCGGCTGGAATGGGCCTTCTTCCTGGGGGAGAACGGCAGGCGGCAGTACAACCGGCTCTGCAAGGGATGTGTCCATCCCTGCAAGCAGAGCTTCCGGGCGGTGGTATTGGACTGCCCGCACTTCCAGTCCCAGCGCGTGAAAAAAGGCATAAATAAGGGTGGAAAACGGGCAAAATAGTCCTTCGTGGCGGCGTTTTCAGACCATGCCCTTATGATTTCCCATCCGCTCTTTTCTCCGCGCCCCTGCGGCGAAAAAACAGACGTTTTTGACACTTTCCCATCCGCGCCCATAGCAAAAGCGGGGACGCGGCCTTCGGTATATCCGTTGGCTGCGTCCCCGCTTCTTTTTTTTGCTTATTTCTCGTCCTCGTTGGGCTTGTCCGCTTCCGCCACGCCCTGGATCACATCCGTCACCACGGCGTTGAGCTGGGCGGCGTTCTCCGCTGTGACGGCAGGCCGCCCTGTGTCCGCTTCGATGGCGCGCCGCGCGTCTCCCGCCACCTTGCCGCCGCGCCGGGCGACGATCCGGCTTTCCTCAAAGCCCTCCGGCTGGTGGGCCTTGGAAAGCTCCGTGGTCGTGGTTTCGGCCAGCATGTTCAGCACGATCTCCAATGTGCTCATGTTGTCCCGGAGGTTTTCCTTTTTGAGACCTTTCAGGTTTTTGTATTGCCGGGTGGTCATGCCGGACCAGGCCTTTGTGATCTCGTCGGTGAGGATGGCGTATTCCCGGCCCTGCTCCACGCCCCGCGCCTGCCATTCGGCGGTGAGCTCATTGCGGACGCGGATGGAGAGGATGCGCTGGTGGATCCAGTCGGCGTCATAGCCCTTCTTCTGGTAGGTCTCCAGTGCCCGGTCGATGGCCTGCTCCGGGTCGATGGTCTCCTCGATGCGCTCCCGGCCTACGGCGGCGAGCCAGAGCCGGAAGGGTTCTGCCTTGGGCGAGGGGATGGACTGGATGATGCGCAGGATGCCCTCGGTATTGGCGGCAAGCACCTTTCGCTTTTTGCCTGTGGAGCCGGTCATTTCTACCTGGGGACAATTTGTCCCCAGGTAGCTTGCGAGCTGTTCGTCCCGCTTGCGCATTTTTTTGAGATAATCCGTGGGATTGGCGCTGTCCGACAGCGCCGCCACCACATCCACCACGGAGAAATACCATTCTTCCTTTTCCTCGTCCCAGGCGGTACGGATCTTTCTATCTTCAAAAAGCTGGATGGAGTTATTTTCGTCCATGGGCTTTTTCCTCCTTCAATGAGCTGTCCCCATTTTACCATGAAATGATGATTTTTTCTATCCGGAAACGCGATTTTTGCGGCATCAGCATAGTAGGCGCTGTGGGACTGTGGGCAAACGGCCAAGCCGGGCGGCGCTGTGGGAAAGCGGTTTGCCGTCCTGTGGGAAAGGCCTGTCCTTTTCCATTAGGCGGTGAATGGCTTTTCCATCGGCAAAGCGGCCGTTTTCCATAGTTCCATAGTGCGGGCCTAATCCTCGGTGATGATACACGCACAGCCCGCCGTCAGCAGGCGGTACAGCGTCAGCGGCACATACCACGCCGCCACCAGCAGCCGCCAGACAAGGACGCAGCCGCCGATAAGGCCGGCAAAGACGAAGTTCAGAAGGAACAGGGCGATCCCGCCGCCCAGAGAGCCGCCGCCCGGTATGATCCAGAGCCGCAGCCGCCAGATCCCAAATGGCAGCCCGCAGAGAATCCAGAGCCAGAGATAATCCAGCTCCCCGTTCTTTACGCAGGCGGAGCGGAAGATGCAGTACAGCAGCGCGGCCGACGCCACCGGCAGGATGGTCTTGCGGAAAAAGTCTTTTAAGGCCTCGCCTCTTGTCATGGGGTTCGCCTCCTTCAAAATCGTTTGTATCTTCATTATATCTGACGTTTCGGCAAAAGCCCAGGGGAAAACGCAGATCGCGGCAAAAAGTTTATCCCAGGGGTCATTCCAGCTCCATATCCTTCTGCCGTGCCGGCGCCTGCCGGGGCGGGGACAGGAACTCCTCCACGTTCCGGCGCACGGCGGCGTAGTCCTGCTCCTCCCGCCGTGCCTTCTGACGCTCGGCGGTCAGCGCCGCCCTCCGGGCGGTGAGCGCGTCCATTTCTGCCTGCATCCGCTCCGTGGATGGCAGAGGCACGGCGCCCAGACGCTTGCACTCCCTGGCGGCGGCCTCAAAGAGAATGATCTCCCGCTCATAGCCACGCAGGAACTTCTCCTTGTCCTTCGACGCCTGATAGCGGTCATAGATGGGCTTGAGCTGACGGTAGGCGGCGACGTGCTTCATTTTCAGCGTCAGCTCTTCGATCCGCGCCCCGGTCTCCCACAGCTCCGCTTTCAGCCGGGCGGCGGAGGCGGACGCCGCCTCGCAGCGCTCTGTCAGCTCCTCCATGCTGCCGATGCCGTGCTCCGTCAGGAAGTTGCTGGTCTCGGCGATGCGTTTCAGATTCTCGATGGTCGCCCAATGGCGGTAGCCCGCGCTCTGCTGGGCCTTGATGTTGTTCTGGATATCTATGAGCAGGCTGACCCTGCCTCCGCGCTGCTTTGGTTGGCGGGAGGGTCTGGCGCGTCCGGCCATCCGTGCGGTCAGGGCGTCCTCGGCGTAGTCCGCGCCCAGGGTCTTTAGCCTTGTGAACCGCTCCTGTCCCGGCGCTCTGGCGGAAATGTACTTGCCCCGCTTGAGCTCATAGCCCTCCCGCTGCAACCGCACCAGCAGCTCCTCCAAATCATGGCAGCCGGGCAGCAGCCGGTCGATGGCGGCGCGCAGCTTCGCCTTATAGCTGGTGCCGGCTCGCTCCGCCTGATGCTCGATGTAGCTTTTGCCCTTGTCCTGTCCGGGAACGATGATGGACAGGCCATGCTCCTTGCAGATCCGGTCTGAGGTGCGGCGGATGAAGTGATAGCTGCGCTTGTTGGAATGGTAGTGCTTGTGATCCGCAAAGCTGACCGCATTGAAAATCAGGTGGTTATGAACATGATCTTTGTCTATGTGGGTGGTAAGTACAAACTCATACTTGCCGCCCAGGATTTCTTTTGCGAGCTCCATGCCGATCTCATGGGCCTGTTCCGGCGTGACCTCCCCAGGCTGAAAGGCTTGGATCAGGTGGCGGCCCAGGTTCGTTCCCTTGTCGATGGCGTGGCGGCGAGTCCAGGCAAATTCAATATCCGCGGTTTCAGCGGCGCAGCCATAGGAGGATGCAAGCAGCTTTCCGTCCGTCTTTTCCGGGTTGCAGATATAGTCAATGGCCGCTTTCAGCGTTGACTTGATAGGATGCGTCTTTGTAACTGCCATATCTCATCCAGCCTCTCCTGTATCTCCCGCATATCCGCTTTGTACGCGCCGCCTCCCGCGTTGACCCGCTTGGCGATCTGATTGACGTTCCGACCAATGGCGGACAGGGCAGCGTTCATCCGCTTGATATCCGTGGTGTCAAGCTGGATGATATACCCGTCTATCGCCATCTTCCGCAGATACGCGCCGTACCGCCGTGTGGGGAGCTGCGCCATCTTTTCATCTATGAGCCGTTTTTCCTCCTCCGTCACATAGAACTTCATCTGAATGTTCCGCTTTCGGTTTGCCATGGGCAGCCTCCGTTTCTTATAAGGGTCTGGGATATCCCAGCAAGCAATTTTGACTGTTCGGGCAAGGGACCTGAACAGCGCAAAATCCGCAAGCGGGTACTCGCTTGCTGTGCTTGCTGACTACTTCGTACCCCCCGTATTTCCCCCTCTACCCATACTACAATCCGAACAGGGCGTTTTGGCCAGATTTTCGGAGAAATGTTTTGTTCGCGGCGAAAAAAGCCGGATTTTTTTAACCCGTTCCCGAAAAAGATACAGGGGATTCACACAAAAACCTTGAATTGCGGAGGGGTCTATGGTAAACTTATTGTATCTAACTATACCCGTTTGCCGGGGCGCTGAATTGTCCGGGCTTTGGGGTGTGGCGAGGCGGCGAAGCGTCCGGCAGGAAGTGCGCGGACAGCGCCGCGCAAAACCGCTTTTTCGAGGCGTCTGAACGGAAGCGCAAAACCGAAAAGCCTTTGAAATATCTGCAAAAAAAGGGGTTGACAGCATGAGATTTCCCCCCATAATTAGACAGACAGACAGACAGACAGACAGACAGACAGACAGACAGACAGGATAAGTCTGTCCTTTTCTGCTGCCCTCATATATCATCAACAGGCGCGGCCTGCCCGAAGTGTTTTCGGACAGGGCGCGCCTTTTCGCGCTCTGACGGCAGGGGGTGACACGGGATGAAGAAGCTATTTTCCTTCCTTCGCCCCCGCACGCAGGCGCGGGACCGGGAGAGCGACGGCGAGGGAAAGCCGTCCATGCCACGGGCGGCAACCAACAGAGCGCCGCCCGGCGTCCACGGCGCGAAGGGCACGGCCTTTGCCGTGGCTCCGCTTTAGGAGGTGGGGCAAATCCGAAGGAACGCCTGCCTTTCTGCCCGGCGGCCGCGAGCCGGGGACAAAAACGCGGCAAATCGACCAATCTTTCTATGAAGGAGGAAGAAAAAACATGAGAAAACGAATTACCAGTCTGCTTCTGACGCTGGTCATGCTGCTCTCCCTCGTGCCCGCCATGGGCGTGACGGCGAGCGCGGCGGATGGCTTTGTGGAAGTCAGCACCTATGAGCAGCTGAAAACCGCAGTCGATAAGGGTGATGCTAAGGTCAAGCTCGTGGCAAACATTGACACCACCAATGCGAACGGCGGTGCCGGTGTGACGGATTATACGGCATTGACGTTTATTGGCGATGGCAATATTCTTGACCTGAACGGATACACTCTGAAACTTGTGTCTAATACAGGTGCTACATTTTTTGAGGTTCTCAAGAGTCTGACGATCAAGGATAGTGGCACCGGCGGTCGAATCGATTTTGAGTATGGTTCAAGTGTACTCCACAGAACGACCGCAATTCATGTTGCTGATGCTTCTACTGTAAACCTTACTGTGGAAAGCGGTACGCTTAGCAGCACACACCGTTTCGTTACCTTAATCAAGAGCGAAGGTAATCTCACGATCAAAGGCGGCAAGATTCAAGTGCCTGATGGTGCTTCTTCTGATGATAATGCGCAGGCTATTTATACGGATAACTCATACGGCGACAACTGTAAGATTTTGATCAGCGGCGGTGAGATTAGTGGTAATGTAATATTTACCAGAGACGATTCTGCTGTTGCTCAAATTCCGAAGGGTAGCGAGTGCCCTATCCAGATCAGCGGCGGTACATTCAAAGGGCACGTTAGACCTATTTGGCAGAAGGGAAAACAACCTTCTGAAAAAATTACAGAGTATTCCCCGGTTATGGAAATCAGCGGGGGCACCTTTGAAGGACGATTCGCAGATCATTTTCGTGGGGATTTGCCTGTCAAATTGACCGGAGGTACCTTTAAGCGGACTTCAGCTTTCTACTTGGTTGAGTTGGGACCTAAACCCGGCATTGAATATTCGGCTTTTTCCGAATCGCTGGGAAACAGCATAATAATGAGAGGTAATGAGATTCGAACCGCTTGTTACTGGAGTAGATCTGACTGGTTCTATCTTGGTTCATGGATCAGTTTAACCGCCACCGAATCTGACCCCATTACCGTCATCCCCAACGCATGGGGCATGAAGTCCGTTACGCTGGACGGCAACCCCATCGACTACTTCAAGGACTGGAAGGGCACCGTTGAGCGGATGGACAACAGCACGGCGCATACCCTCAAGTTCGAGTGGTATCCTCTGGCGCAGGAGCTGAAAGACGCAGGCTATAGCTATCGAACCAAGTGCGAGCATTATATCTCCGGTTCTACCGCGGTACAGCAGACAGATACCATCGCTGCCGATAAAACCTCGCATACGATCACCATTCCTGCGGGCGTAGACCCCAAGGTCTATTCCTATGATTTGCAGCTGAATCTGGAGAAGAACGGCAGCTTCGTCGGCATCATTGGCAACGAGCATATCGTCAAGCTGGTGGTGAACGAAGCGCCGGTGGTTGAACCCGATCCCACCATCGATGGTACGGTGTACTACACCAGCGGCATTGTCTACGGCAGCCCCATCTCCATCGCTGCCAGCGTGACCCCCGCAGAAGCCACCCCGGCGTACCAGTGGCAGCGCAGCACGGACGGCGGCAGCACATGGACGAATATTGAGGGCGCGACCAGTGGCAAGTATACTCCCGTGGCGGCTGATATGGGCGAGAATGTCCGCATCCGCGTGAAGATCACGGCAGAGGGCTATCTCGGCGAGATCGTCGGCGCGGCGCTGAAGGTCAGCAAGGCCGCCAACAACAATTATCCCGAGGTTATTCAGCTTGAGGCCGTGCAGGATAGCGCAGGCAACTACACCGGCTTCAAAATCACGAACTTTGACTCCGACTGCGAGTATGTTTACAGCACGACCTCTACGCCGGATTGGAGTCAAAATCAAATCAGTTCCGATACCGTAACCGGTCTGACGAGCAATACCACCTATTATGTTTTCGCCCGTTTCAAGGAGACCAACACCCATACGGCAGGCTCTATTGTGAGCAAAAACAGCATCAAGCTGTTTGAAAATGTGCCTTTGCAGTACGTGTTGCTGGATGGCTACGACAGTGGCAACACGATCTATATCAAGCGGGGTGAGAGCGTTACGCTGAAGGTCAGCGCAGACCCCAGCAACGCCAATTCTTGGAATGAGATCACCTTCAAGGATGATAATGGCGGGGCAGCAAGCAACATAGCAATCTCCAATGAAAAAATTGCCGAAAGCGGCACGACGGCCACACCGTTCCCCAAAGACCATACCATCACGATCACCGGCGGTTCTACGGGCAGCGCAACGCTGAAAGCCAGCTACCCCGGTACAAACAACTACTACGGCTCATGGAATGTGGTTGTATACGATGATTCCACTGTGGCCAATGCTTTGAGGCTTGAGAATGTTTACGCATACGAGGATATTACCCTGAGCGTAAATGACGAGGCGGAGCTTCCGACCGAGCTTCCGAAGCTGCTGCCTGAGAACAGCGGCTATCATCTGGAATGGCGCATTCTCAAGAGAGGAACCTACGGCGCTACGTATGTGACGGAGAATGATAATATTAAGCTGGAGGACGGCAAGATCAAGCCGAAAGCGGCTCATGCCGCATCGGAGAAAGCCCAACTGGAGCTGGTTGCCGTCAAGGATGGCAGCACCGAATACAAAACGCTTCCTAAGAAATCCCTCTTTTATGTCACCGTGACCGCGGCCCCCGTCATTGAGCTTACCGGCCTTACCGTTGCCCCGGCAAAGGTGAATCTGGAGCTTAACGCGACCTATCAGCTCTCCGCCGTGAAGGAGCCTGTCAACGCGGCGGGCAGCCTGACTTGGGCGAGCGACAAGCCCGAAGTTGCGGAGGTTGATACTACCGGCAAGGTGACAGCTAAGGCACAGGGCACGGCAATTATCACAGTCACCTGCGGCACCAAATCCGCAAGCTGCACTGTAACGGTCGGCCATACCCACGATACCGACGCGCAGCCTTGGGTATACATGGACCCCGGTACGCATATCAAGACCTGCACAGCAGGCGACGATTTCAAGGTGGAGGCGCACGACTTCTCCGCATGGACGAAGGTTGATGATACCAATCATAGCCGTACCTGCTCCAAGTGCAAGAAGTCCGGCGAAGCCACAAACTACACCGAAACCGCCAACCACAACTGGCAGTGGGTGGTAGACGCCGCAGCAACCCCCAACGCGGCGGGCAAGCAGCACGAGGAGTGCGTTGACTGCCACGCGAAGCGCAGCGAGAACACCGAGATCCCCATGCTGACCAGCATCATGGTGGAGAACCTGACCGTTGCCAAGCCCGTCAAGGACGCTGTTGCAACTGCGCCCACCACCACCGACAGCGCCTACACCGTGGCAAATACCGAGTGGATGGCTGCGGACGGTACGCCCCTTGCCATCGGCGGCAAGTTCCAGCCCGGTACGGTCTACACCGTGAAGATCACGCTGGAAACTACTGGCGCAGGCGTATTCTCCGTCAAGTCCACCTATAACACCATCGAGGGCAAGACGGCCACGGTCAGCCCCAATCTGACCGGCAATAACCACGCGGACAGCGTGATCCTGACCTACACCTTCGATGCCACCGAGGGCACCTATGTTCCCACCAAGCCCGCCATCACCACCGTTGCCCTGCCGGACGGCAAGGTGGGCGATGCGTACAACCAGACCTTGGCTGCCACCGGCACCAACCCCATCGTTTGGAGCATCGAGACTGGCAATCTGCCTGACGGCCTGACGCTGGTGGGCGACACCATCAAGGGTACGCCCTCCAAGGCCGGCGATTTCAAGTTCACCGTCAAGGCCACCAATGGCGGCGGCTCTGACACGAAGGAGCTTACCATCAAGGTCGCCGACGCGGAGGCTGCCAAGTATCACAACGTCACCCTGAGCGGCGCGGGCACCGGCGCTACCGGCGCTGGCAGCCATGCCGCAGGAACCACGGTCAATATCTACGCCGGAACCAAGTCTGGCTACACCTTCAACGGCTGGACCTCCGACGATGTGACCGTCCTCAGCGCCAGCAGCAAGAACGCCAGCTTCGTCATGCCGGATAAGGATGTCACCGTCAAGGCCAACTGGGTCTACAACGGCGGCGGCAGCAGCGGCGGCGGTTACACCTACTACACCATCAAGGCCACCGCAGGCGTGAACGGCTCCATCTCTCCCACCGGCAATGTCAGCGTCCGCGAGGGCCGGGATCAGACCTTCACCATCACCCCGAATAAGGGCTACGCCGTCGCCAAGGTGCTGATCGACAGCAAGAACGTGGGCGCGGTGAAGTCCTATACCTTCGAGAATGTGAAGAAGAACCACACCATCGAGGTCGTCTTTATGAAGGCCAGCGGCAATCCCCAGACCGGCGTGTTCGTGGATGTGCCGGAGGGCAGCTACTATGAGGAAGCTGTCAACTGGGCCGTGGAAAAGGGCATCACCACCGGCACCGATGCGACCCACTTCTCCCCGGACGGCATCTGCACCCGCGCGCAGGCGGTCACCTTCCTGTGGCGCGCAGCAGGTAGCCCCGCTGCTAAGTCCAGCACCATGCCCTTTGCCGATGTGAAGGCTGGCAGCTACTACTATGACGCGGTGCTGTGGGCCGTGGAGAACGGCATCACCAAGGGCACCAGTGATACCATGTTCAGCCCCGACGCCACCTGCTCCCGCGCGCAGATCGTCACCTTCCTGTGGCGCTCTCAGAAGTCCCCGGCAGCGGGCACGGCCAATCCCTTCACCGATGTGAAGGCAAGTGCCTACTACGCTGACGCGGTGCTGTGGGCTGTCAAGGAGGACGTCACCAAGGGCACCACCAACACCACATTCAGCCCTGATGCCAACTGCACCCGCGCACAGATCGTCACCTTCATCTGGCGCGCCCTTGCGGAGTAAGCGCGTATGACTGAAAAGGAATGGCAGCAGATAAAGCGGCTTGACATCTCATTTGTGGTCATTGGCGGCGTTGGAACGCTGCTGATCACCGCTATGATAGTTGCTCTTTCGTACTTGGGCTGGTTTGATCAGTTCACCGACAGCGGGCTTTTATCCTCTCTGGATGAGTGGCTGGTGACGGTGCTGATCGGAGGCATTCTGCTCGTGCCATTCATCATAGTAACAGTCATCGGTATTCTGTTGGTGCGGAGCGATCTGCGCATCGAGCGCGAGCGCCGCAAAAAGCCGCCAGAGCCGCCGGATGAGTTTCCCAGTCTATACGAATGGCTGAATAGCAAGGCCGCTGGCAAAGACCCATAAGCGAACATTGGACAGCGCAGCGGACGGGCATCTCGCCCCGAAGCTGCGCTGTTCCTTTTTCGCTATAAGAAACATTTAGTCCGAACACACAACACTTTGAGCCATGCCGCTGCTCCAGCGCGGCAGGAGAACGCATTATGAAAAGAATCAGACGGATCATCCGACCCATGCTCTGCATGGTGGTTTTGTTCTTTGCCATGACCACGGGCGTCATGGGCTGCTATCAGAAAGACCCCGATCCCATTGAAGATCCCTCCGGCACCTCCGAAGTGGAGGCGACCCCCATTCCCACCGTCAACCGGCAGGCGGAGCTTGCCGACGCCAAAAGCAAAAACCCTGACGCCGTGGCGTGGCTGTATATCCCCGGCGCGGAGGTGGACGACCCCGTGATGCAGGCGGAGGACAACGGCTTTTACCTCAACCGGGACGAGCTGCGGGAGTACAGCACATGGGGCTGCTACTACGCCGACTGCCGGAACCATCTCAGCGGGCGGGACGCGCTGGATACCAACACTGTCATCTACGGCCACTCTGCCAACGACTGCGACCCGGACGGTGTGCGGTTTACCAAGCTGCACCGCTATATGGACGCGGACTTCGTGAAGGAGAACCCCTACATCTACCTTTCCGTGGACGGGGACGACCTGATCTTCCAGATCACCGCCCTGTTTATTACGGACATCGGCTTCGACTATATTGACCCCAATCCCATGGGGAGCAAGCTCACCGAGTTCTTCCAGACCGTGGAGAAGAAAAACTGGCTGGATTTTGACGGTGTGACCTTCTCCGAGGGGGATACCTTCCTGACCCTCTCCACCTGCTGCCGGAAGTACGATAAGACCAACAGCGGCAATCAGCGGCTTGTGGTCATGGCAAAGCTGCTGCCGGAGGGGGCCACGGAACAGGCGTTCACCGTCAAGCTGGTGAAGAAGCCGGAAATGCCCTGAACGAAATCAGAATATGACGATAATAGGACACCCATCCTTGCGGTACTGAAAAGCAGCGTATGGTATAGGGAAAACGGCGGCTGCTCTGTACGGGGCAGCCGTCGTTTTTGCTGTCCCAACATTTTTCAGATGAAAGGGACCTATGCGTATGACAGGAGAGCACAGGAGGTGCCGCTAATGCTGCGGCGACGAGCCGCGCCGGGAGCATAGCCGGACGATACCCGGACACCGTAGGATACCTATGCCCTCCGACAGCCGCCGACAATTTCCATACTGAACCGCACCGAAGCGCCCATGCAGGCTTTTATGCCTGTGTGGGCGCTTTTTGTCGTTCCCGGCACTTTTTCGCCGTGGGCTGCCGCTCCCCGCCGCCCTTCGTTCAGACCTTTTTACCCACTCGGATCTGAACGGAGGAACAAAATGTTTAATAGAAAAAGCATCTATGCGCTGAATAAGAAAGACCCCGATGCCATCGTTTATATGGACGCCAATGAAGTCATCGTCCGCCTGACCCGCGAGGACTTTGCCAGCGAGAAAGAATTTCTGAAATGGAAAGCCCTGTCGGACGAGGACTATCACGCCTCCGAAAAGGAAGTTCACGTCTATGCCAATCACACGCTTGCGTTGGATGAGCTATCCGAGGAAGCGGCCTCCATTCCTGCCGTGGATGTCTGCATGGAGCAGGCGCATGACCGGGCAGAGGCAATCCACCGCAGCGTCAGAAAGGTCACGCAGATTCGGAAGCACCTGACGGATACGCAGTTCCGCAGGGTGTGGATGTATTTCGTGGATGGGATGACGGTTGATGAGATTGGCGCAGCCGAGGGTGTCAGCCATCAGAATATTTCCAAGAGCATCGGCGCGGCGATGAAGAAAATGAAAAAACTTTTCCCTGATTGCTGAAAACAGGGTGCAAAAGTGGCCCAAAATCGGCGATAGGTGAAGGGACATTCTCCACGAAGCCTTTCGTTGAACGTTGAAAACTGAATAGACCATGATGCAGGCACAAAACCCGCGTGATAGCGGCATAAGGTGCGCCGCCACGACGATGGCTTCAAGGAGGTGATTCCGGAAAAGCCATCCGAGCGATCTACGCAGCCTTAGACCCGATTCGGCAAATCGGGCGCGATGACAGCGCGGCGGATAATGAAACTTGCTCACGCCCTCCCACAGACTTGAGGGGGAACCCTGCGGTATGCGCCAGCTCTTTGAGGCAGCGGTATCGTGGAGTTATGACAGCCCTGCCAAGGGCGGCCTGCATCATGCCCACTATCCGGGGCGCGTGGCAAATAGGATGGATCTTCTCAAATGGACAAGCAGAGCGGCTGCGCCGGTATTCGCCATTATGTTATGTGGCTCCAATTCTGCCCGCGCAGCCGCCTCTCAAAGTCAGATACCATGCGCTGACGGCCTTTCCCGTCAGCGCATTCATGTGACCTTGAGGAAACCCACCAAACCGAGAAAGGAGATCGCCATGATGCAGCCAACGCCAAACGAATCCCGAATCCACACGGATGAGCTGGTGGACATCCGGGAAGTATCCGTAGACAAAAATCTTCCCAAGGAAGAACGCATTGCCGCCTTTATCCGCCAGATCAAAAATCCTTACCGCTTCCGCTGCGGCGATTTCGTGGTAAACGCCTGCTTTGCCGGGAACGGCGTTACGTTGGAGGAATGTCTGCAAGGCATTTTGCGCTGAGCGACATCCTCGCTTTTTTCCGCAGAGAGTGCTATGATCGGTGTGGAAAAGGATGAAAACCTAATAGCCAGATAACCACTCTTTTCATGCGGGAGCAGTCCGGGAGAAAGGAGTGCTTTTTCATGCCTAAATTCAAAGCCACCGCTTATATCCGCCTGTCCTACACCGACGATCATTCCAGCGAGAGTGACAGCGTTTCCAATCAGCGCAAGCTCATTGAAAACTTTGTGGAGCACAACCCGGATATTGAGGTCGTTTCCGAAAAGATCGACGATGGATACAGCGGCATCATCTTCGACCGTCCCGCATTCAAGGAAATGATGCAGGATGTCACCGATGGAAATATCAACTGCGTCATTGTAAAAGACCTCTCCCGGCTGGGGCGCGAGTACATTGAAACCGGCCGGTATCTGCGCCGGGTATTTCCGGCCTATGGGGTGCGCTTCATCGCCATCACCGACAGCATCGACACCGCCCACGACAGCGGCGATGATCTGACCGTATCGGTCAAGAACATTATGAACGAAGCCTACTGCCGGGACATTTCCATCAAGACCCGTTCTTCTCTGGACGTGAAGCGGCGCAACGGCGATTTCGTCGGCGCGTTCCCGGTGTACGGCTACATGAAAGCCGAGGACAACAAGAATTTGCTCGTCCCTGACCCCTACGCCTCCCGCGTTGTCTGCGACATCTTCCGTATGCGGCTGGAGGGCGCAAGCGCCTCTAAGATCGCATCAGAGCTGAACCAGCTGGGCATTCTCTCTCCGCTGGCATACAAGAAGAACAACGGCCTGCCCTACGCGAAAAAGGGATACACAGACAAGGCTGACTGCAAATGGTCGGCAACCACCATCATCCGCATCTTGCAGGACGAAACCTATACCGGAACGCTGGTGCAGGGCAAACAGGGTACGCCGCATTACAAGATCAAGCAGATGGAGCAGCGCCCCGCCTCCGAGTGGGTGCGCGTCCCGGATGCCCATAAAGCGCTGATTGCCCGTCAGGATTTTGAGCTGGTGCAGCGCATTAAGGGACTGGATACTCGCACTTCTCCCAACGAGGATACGGTGTACCTGTTCTCCGGTATTCTGATCTGCGGGTGCTGCGGAAGCCGCATGACCCGCAAGACCAACCGTGCAAACGGCAAGGAGTACCACTACTATTATTGTCCTACCGGCAAGAAAAAGGGCTGCGCCCATCCGGTCATGCTGAAAGAAAGCAGCCTGATCGACTGTGTGCGGGACAGCCTGAAAGCCTATATCGGCAATATTGCTTCTCTGGAGGCGCTGCTGACCGGCATTGACCAGACCAGCATCAATCAGGCGCTTGCCAAGGAATACAGCGACCACATCACCGACAACGAGCGCCGGTTGGAGCAGGTGCTGGAGTTCAAGGCACGGCTTTATGAGAGTCTTGTGGGGGGTATGCTTACCAAGGAAGAATACGCTTCCTATAAGGCAAAGTACACCAAGCAGGCCGAGGACATCCGCGAGAGCGTCCGCGTTCTCAAGGAAAAACTCACGGAGGTGCTGGAAAACCGGAGTGAGCGCAACCGCTGGATTTCACAGTTTACGCAGTTCTCCACGCTGGAAACCTTAGACCGCAGGGCGCTCATTCACATGGTACAGAGCATCCGCGTCCGTGGGAAGAAGGAGCTGGATATTACCTTTACCCATGAGGACGAATACAAAAAGGCGTTGCAGCTTCTGGCGCTGGCAGCGCAGCAGAAAGATTACGAACAGAGAAAGGTGGGCTGAGCATGGCGAGAAAAAGCAGGAAAGAAACGGCTGCGGTAGCCGTGCAGGAGGCCGACGCCGCTTGCCGCGCCGCGATCTATGTCCGCCTTTCGGTGGAGGATACCCACACGCACAGCGTATCCATTGAAACCCAGCAGATGATTATTGCCCGCTATCTGGAGCAGTACCCGGAGATCAGCGTGTACGATACCTACATTGACAACGGCGCGACCGGGACAAACTTCCACCGTCCGGGCTTTCAGCAGATGCTCTCAGATATTGAGGCTGGTCACGTCAACTGCGTCATTGTGAAAGACCTCTCCCGTTTGGGGCGGAACACCATCGACACCGGCTACTACATCGAACAGTATTTCCGCATCCGTAATATCCGCTTTATTGCGGTCAATGAAAACTTCGACACCGCCGCCCCAGAGGATGCCCATTCCGGTATCATCATTCCGCTGCGGAACATGATAAACGAAGCCTACGCTTTGGACATCGGGCGCAAGATCAGGGCGCAGCAGCGGCAGGCCATGAAGGACGGCAAGTTCATCGGTGCGCGTACTCCCTACGGCTATCTGAAAGCCGAGGACGATTGCCACCAGCTTATCATCGACCCCGTTGCCGCCGTCGTGGTGCAGCGGATGTTTCGTTGGGCTTCCGAGGGCGCTGGCCTGAATACCATCGCCGTGCGGCTGAACGAGGCTGGCATCCTCACCCCCAGCCACTACAAGAAGATGCAGGGAAAGATCACCCACGAAAATTTGCTCGGCAGCGGCAAGTGGCAGACCCGAACGGTCGGCGTCATTCTCCGCTCCGAGGTCTACACCGGAGATCTCGTTCAGGGGCAGACCAAAACCGTGGATCACCGGCAGGTCAAGGCTGATGCCGAGGAATGGACGGTGGTGCGGGACACCCATGAGGCCATCATCAGCCGGGAACAGTTCGCGGCGGTGCAGGAAATTCTCAATCAGACCGCCAGCCGCGCCAAGGCGCGGGAGGTCAAAGCCTTCACGCCGAATCTTCTCAAAGGCAAGGTGTTCTGCGCCCATTGCGGCGGCAGCCTGCACCGGCAGAGAAACATCCGTAAGAAGTCCGACGATGTGTACTTCTACCATTGTCTGAGCAGGAGCCGAATCAGCAAGGATGCCTGCCCCGGCGTGACCATCCGCGAGGATGCGTTGCTGGATATGTTGGCAGATATGCTTCAGGACGCGCTTGATACGGCGCTGGGGCAATACACCCTCTCCCTTGCAGAACTGCCCCGGCAGGCCGCTGACCGCGCTGAGCTGCGGGAGAAGATCACCAGCCGCAAACAGGAAATCCAGCGGCTTCGCGGTATCGTGCGGAGCCTGTATGAAAACCTTGTTCAAGGCGTTCTCACCAAGGATGAATATTTCGACTACAAGGAAAAGTACGAAAGCCGCATTGCCGATCTTGCCGTGGAAATGGAACAGTTGGAGGACGGTCTGCGGACAATGGATGCCCAAACCAAGCAGCACCAGGCGCTGAAACAGGATGCTGCACAGATCAAGACCGACCGTGCGCTGACCGGTGCGCTCATTGAGCGGCTGATCGACCGCATTGAGGTATCCCACAATAAGCAGATCACGGTGCGCTATCGCTTCCAGAGCGAGTTTGAAACCTATGCGGAGGTGCTGGAACAATGCAGAAATATGTGATTGCCCTCTACATACGCCTCTCCATTGAGGACTACAAGTACGACAGTCTGAGTATTGAAAATCAGAGCCTTGTCCTCCATGAGTACGCAGCTTCCATGCCGGAAGCTCTGAACGCGGAGATCATGGAGTTCATCGACAACGGATATAGCGGTACAAATTTTGAGCGTCCGCAGGTGCAGAAGCTCATTGAGCTGGTGCGGGCCAATCAGATCGACTGCATCATTGTCAAGGATTTTTCCCGTTTCGGGCGCAACAGCATTGAAACTGGATACTTCATCGAGCGTGTGTTCCCACTGTTCCATACCCGCTTCATTTCCATCAGCGACGATTTTGACAGCAGCAAATTCAAGGGCGACACCGGCGGCATGGATGTGGCGTTCAAGTATCTCATCAGTGAGTATTACAGCCGCGATATGTCCATCAAGACCAAGAGCGCAAAGTACGCCAAGATGCAGCGAGGCGAGTATCAGAGCAAGATTTGTCCTTACGGCTACCGCAAAAGCGCCGATGGCAGAATGGAGCCTGACCCGGAGGCCGCTGCCGTTGTGCAGCTCATCTTCCAGCTTGCCGCCGAGGGCATCAACGCCACCGCCATCACGCGGGAGCTGTTTCGCAGAAGCATCCCCACTCCCGGCCAGTACAAAGCCGCACACGGCAATCACACCCATGATATTTCCCGCTGTCACGGGATTTGGAGTACATCCACTATTCTCCGCATTTTGGAGGATGAACGCTACACCGGCGTGTATGTGATCGGCAAGCGGGCGGTTCTCGAAGTAGGCGGCACCAGAAGCCACCTGAAGGACAGAGAATCATGGTACATCATCCCTGACCATCACCCGGCCATCGTAGAGAAAGCCGTGTTTGATACCGTGCAGGCCAGCCAGCTCCGCTTTTCCCAGCCCAACAAAAAGAAGCGGGACTACCCGCTGAAAGGCAAAGCCTTCTGTGGCTGCTGCGGTCATGCGCTGTCCCGCACCATGCAGAAAACCTCGTATTATTACTGCCGCCATTCCGAGGCGGACGTAGAAAGCCGCTGCCACAAGATGCGTCTGAACGCCGCAGAGCTGGAACAAGCGGTATTCCTGACGCTGAAAAAGCAGATGGAAGCCGCCGCACCGTTTGCCCCGGACGGTTCGCTCCGGGTGGATGCCTCCGTACCGGAACGCGCCGAATATGAGCAGCAGATCGAGACGCTGCAAGACGGCAAGCGCACACTTTACGAACACTATCTTATGGGCGAGATTGACCTGAACACCTACAAGGCGGAAAAGGCCGCGTGTAACGAGCTGCTGCTGAAAACAAAAAACGCCTATGCCGCAGTATTGGCACAGGCGAAACAGAAGCAGGACGAACAGGCACGGCAGGACAGCCGCAAGGAAGCGTCCAAGGCGATTTTCGATGCGGACACGCTGACCACCGAGCTGGCCGAGCTGTTGATCGACCGGGTGCTGGTATATCCCGATAAGCGCATCGAGATCGCATACAAAATCCAGGACATTTTTGATTGAGGTGGCAGTCATGAAAATCGCTTTCTATTGCAGAGTGGACGGACAGGGCTTTGGCTTTGTCCTCCCCGATGAAGCTGACAAGCTCCGCGAGTTTTTCGCCGAGCATCAGGATAAGCCTGCGCTTGAAAAGCCATCGAGCGCAAGCTAAAAATTTTTGTCGTGTGCTTGACATACGGGTGTCTGAGGTCGTGAAATCTGATGTGTTTCGCGCCGATGGCCTTCAGGATATTCTCATGGGTGTGGCGGAAGGAGTCCGGGTCGAACATGGTGCCGGTCTTGGGCGACACGAATAGGTACGGACTGTGTGGGTACTTTGCGTGCTCCTCTACTGGTGCTGCCATTGTGGTGATAATAATAAACATCCAGAATCTTATCCGCCAACAAGAACAGCTTGCCATCTGCGCTTTGCAGCACACGCCACTTGATCGGCTCGGTCAGATAGTCGCCGTTTCCGTCACTGCTCTGCTTGTAATTGCCGAAATAGACGCTGCTCTTCTGTGCGCCTTTAATCTGTGCTACCGGATTGCTTTGTGCTGCTGGATCGCTTGTGGTATCCGCCGCAAATGCTACTGTCGGCGCCATCGTCAGCACCATTGATCGGCCTGTGATTGGCCTTTGCAGCACGAGCAGATGCGAATAGGCGTTGCCATGGCGAAATCCCACCAAAATGCGAAGTAAGGCCCCCGGGAATTACCCGGGGGCCTTCGCGGTTATCGTATATATTTGGCGGATGAAAAATCGGATTTTATTCATCCTATGTCGTAGGCACTGCATCGAAAGAATTCAATCGTAAGGCGGAACACCGCATAAGCCAGCAAGTCTACTTTCAGGATATCCGTTTGGGGCCGTTCACATCACGGACAGCATATTGTAGCGCTTCAGCAGCTGAACGTCCTCCCGGGAGATGCGCAGGTCCTGCAGAAACTCCGGTGTCTCCGGCTGGATGGTTTTGGACAAAAACACCTTGGCGGAGGTGGGCATAATGGGCCGGCAGGAGATGCCGAAGCCCAGCCCCCACTTTGTTCCGGCGTTCAGATAGGAGGCGGGCAGACAGAGGAGATAGACGTCCATCTCCGTGTCCTGGTTGTGGGTGACGATGTTGCTGAGGGCATCGTAGTGGCTCAGCGTACCCAGATAGGTGTTTTCACAGTTCCGGTACTGCTGATAGTCCTGAAAGTTCATGTACAGCGCTATGTCATAGGCGTTGGCGCCGGTCTTGGCCCGGATATCGATGACACTGCGGACCAGACTGTTGTTCCGGCCGTCGAAATAGTACATATACAGCCGGTCAACGCCGCGGAAGAAGGCGGGCACGCTGTCGGCCGTCAGATCTTCCACGGGCAGCGGGGCACAGTACAGCAGCTTTTCCGGCGGCACACCCAGGGCGGCCGCTACCTCGTACAGCGTCACCACGTCCATGGCGATCTGCCCGCTTTCGTACTTGGATACGGTGGCCCCGGTTTTGTGGAGCAGCGCCGCCAGCTCCACGATCTTCAGCCCGCGTTTCTTGCGGTAGTATTTGATCTTCGCGCCGATCTCTTCTGTCAATGTCATGGTACTTTCCTCAAAATCAAATTTTGGTGCTTTGACCCTCTGTTTTTCAGTATAGACGCTTTTTCTGGCCTGTGCAAGGGAAAATATAATTGTGAGGAAAGTTTTTCATAAAATTCGTTCCTGAAAAGTAAACAGCGGGCTTTGACGGGGCCCGCGGCAGCTGGTATGATAAAAATATAACAGGAAAGGAGCGATACACCATGACCTACAACTTCGACGAGATCATTGATCGGCGCAACACCAATTCCGAGAATGTAGAGGGCTGGCGGCCCTACATTTTCCACTGCGGGCCGGAGAGGGTGTTCCCCTACAAGGACGAGGAATTCATCCGGATGTGGGTGGCGGACATGGAGTTCGCTGTGGCGCCGGAGATCCTGCAGGCCATCACCGACCGGGTAGATCGGCGCATTTTGGGCTATACCCTGGTGTACGATAAGGGTTATTATGAGGCGCTGCGCGCCTGGTGCGAGAGTCGTTACGGCTGGTCCTTCCCCAAGGAGCAGCTGACGTTCTCTCCCGGCGTCATCCCGGCGCTGTACCAGCTGACGGAGGACCTGGTCAAGCCGCTGAATGGCAAGGTCCTGACCATGACGCCTGCCTACGGCTTTTTCCTCCACGCCTGTGAATACAACGGCGTGGAGCTGGTGACCTCGCCCCTGCGGGAGGAAAACGGCCGCTTCTCCGTGGACTGGGAGGACCTTGAGGCGAAGGCCGCCGACCCGGATGTGAAGCTGCTGATGCTCTGCAATCCCCACAACCCCACCGGCCACATCTGGACCGAGGAGGAACTGCGCCGCATGGCGGCCATCATCGAAAAGCACCGGCTGTGGGTGGTGTCCGACGAGATCCACTGCGACCTGATCCGCACCGGCCTGCGCCATACGCCCTTGGGAAAGATCATGCCGGACTATGACCGGCTCATCACCTGTATGTCCGCCAGCAAAACCTTCAACCTGGCGGGCCTGATGCACTCCAATATCATCATCCGCGACGCGGAGGAGCGTGCCCGCTTCCAGGATCGGGACAAGAACATCGGCGCGGTGAACCCGCTGTCCATCGCGGCCCACAAGGCGGCCTATGAGCACGGCGGCCCCTGGCTGGAGCAGCTGAAGGCCTATGTGGACGGCAACCTGGCCCTGGTGGATCAGTTCCTGGAGGAGAATATTCCCGGCGCGAAGTTCACCATTCCTGAGTCTACCTACTTCGCCTGGGTGGACCTGCGGGAGGTGCTGCCGGAGGTGGAGGACCTGCCGGACTTCTTTGCCAACAAGGCCGGTGTGCTGCTGGAGGGCGGCGACGGCCTGTTCGTGGGCAACGCCAGGGGGCATATCCGCCTGAATTTGGCCATGCCCCGCGCCACGGTGCAGACCGGCCTGGAGCGTATCGCGGAGGCCATCCGCAAGGAGAAGGCCGGCGCATAACGCCGCGGCCGCACGAATAGGCGTTGCACATCTCCTGCCTATCTGCTACAATGGCGGCAGTGTGCTGTGCGGGAGGGAAAACGCCTATGAAAAAAACGCTGGATTCCAACGCGATCAAGCTCGTCGCCATCGCGGCCATGACCGTCGACCATGTGGCCTGGTGGCTGTTTCCCGGCTATCCCCGGGCGGTGCTGCCACTGGCGATGCATATCATCGGTCGGCTGACCTGTCCCATCATGTGCTACTTTGTGGCGGAGGGCTATCACCACACCCGGGATATCCGGAAATACACGGCGCGGATGTTCCTGTTCGCGGTCATATCCCACTTCGCCTATGTGTTCGCGTCGGCGGATTTTGCCGGCTGGCGGTCGTTTATCCCGTTTTCCTCCGGCAGAGTGCTGAACCAGACCAGCGTCATGTGGTCGCTGGCATGGGGGCTGGTGATGCTGCGGGTGGTCCATGACCGGCGGCTCCGCCCGGCGGTGCAGGTGGCGCTGATCCTGCTGATCTGCCTGGTCAGCTTCCCGGCGGACTGGAGCTGTATCGCCGCCCTGTGCATCATGGCCTTCGGTACCAATCGGGGAAAGCTGAAGACGCAGACGCTGTGGATGATGTTCTATGTGGCGCTTTACGCGGTGGTGTACGCCCTGGCGCTGGACTGGGTCTACGGCCTGGTGCAGCTGGCGGTGGTGCTGGCCGTTCCCGTGCTGGCGCTGTATAACGGGCAGCGTGGGCCGTCGCCGCGGGTGAACACGGTGATGAAGTGGCTGTTTTACCTGTACTACCCGGCGCACCTGGCCTTGATCGGCTGGCTGCAAATGCAATGAGACGCAGATACCCGGCACGCCTTCGGCGCGCCGGGTATCTTTTGTTGACGTGGTCGGTTTACAGCAAGGGGCGCCAGGGCGTCTCTCTGACCAGTCGTATCATCTCCCGGGCGAAGATGCCCAGAGCGCTGTCCCGACGGTACAGCACCCGCAGCTCCCAGCTGAGCTCGGGGACGTCTATGGCGTAGAAAATAAGCTTTCGCAGAGTATCCGACGGTATCCGGCCAATGAAGTAGCTGGGGACGAAAGAGGCGCAGTTTTCCAGAGAGGACACCAGCGTGTGGTTGATGACCGGATCGCCGCAGTGGATCAGCGTGTCGGGAATAATGCTGTAATGCTGGAAAAACCGGTGGGAGGAGGCGTAGATCATCTGATTTTTGTTGTACATACAGTACTGAAACGGTGGCAGGTCCTCCACCGCCAGCGGCTGCACCAGCAGGGGCGGGTCCGTATCCATAAGATTGGCAGGACGCCGGGCGGCCAGATAGATCTTTTCCGTGGACAGGGGGATATAGCTGACGTTGGTGTCGGCGATGTGGATATGGGCAAAGGCCATGTCCAGCTGGCGGCCGGCGATCAGGGTCTGTATCTCCGCGCCCGTGGCCTCGACGACGCTCAGGGACACATTGGGAAATGTGCGGCAGAAGGAGGGCAGTATCGCGGGGAACAGGCTCTGGGCCAGATTGGCCGGCGCGCCCACGGACAGCTTGCCCCGGCGGCCCTCCGCCGCCTCCCGCAGGTCCAGCAGCAGCGCGTGCTCCTGCACCGCGGAACGGGTCAGGTACTCGTAGTACAGCTCACCGGCGGGGCTGAGCTTCAGCGGACGGCTCTTGTGGTCGAAGAGGGCCACGCCCAGCTGTGCCTCCAGCTGCTGCATTCGTTTTGTCAGGCTGGGCTGTGAGATGTATAGCTGCTCGGCGGCCTTACTGATGCTCTCGGATTTCGCCACGGTCAAAAACAGCTCGTCGTTTTTGGACAACATACACAAAAACCTCCGTTAGTATTCCTGCTTTGGAATATTAGTTATATTATACCGATATTGGACAAAAAGCAATAGGCAAACTATAATGTAAAGCAAATAAAGGAAAAGTAAACGAAATCAGCAAAACAAAAGTACTTGCGTGACAAAATTTTCACATTATGAAGAAATTTGATTGACAAAAGTTGGACGATCATTAACGGATGTCTGTAAAGTAGTATTCTATTTCCTAATAACAACATGAAGAAAGCGAGGGAAAGACACATGACCAGAGAAGAGGTCCTGACGCTGCTCCCGGAGATCAAGCTGATACACAGCACCGATCTGCAGGAAAAGAGCATTACCTGCTGGCAGCAGGTGCTGGAGCTGGGCGGCTGGGCCAACGAGATCAGCAAGCTGGACCATGACACGCTGATCTGCGGCGCGGTGCTGCACGACATCGGCAAGTTCCTGGAGTATGACATCAAGGACGGCAAGGCCTGCCACAGCGAGATGGGCAAGTATTACAACCACGTGGTCAGCGGCGCGTATATCGCCAAGAGCAACGGCCTGCCCGACAAGATCGTGCACATGATCCTGGAGCACAGCGATATGCAGTCGCCGGCGAACACCTATGACTACCCTGAATTGATGATGATGAAGAAGCTGGACCATATGTGCTTCTCCATCGCGTGGATGGCGTATCCCTGCAAGTAAAGCGGGAGAGAATAACAAAACACAAAATCAGGAGGAAAAAACCATGAAAAAACTGAACGCGAAGCGTCTGGCGGCCCTGGCGATGACGTTGGTCATGCTGCTGGGCGTGCTGACCGCCTGCGGCGACAAGGCCGACACCAACAATGGCAGCGGCGACGGCGAGGGCTTCCCCACTATGACGATCCAGATCGCCCATGTGAACCCCACCACCGATGACGACCAGTACAACAAGCTGGCCACCCTGTTCGCCGAGAAGGTGACCGCGGCCACCGACGGTGCCGTGACCTTTGAGATCTGCGGCAACTCCGAGCTGGGCGGCGAGGCCGACGTGCTGACTGGCTTTGACCTGGGCACCCATCAGATGGGCATCATCACCAACGGCTCCTACGGCAACCTGTACGGGCCCTCTCTGGTGGTGGAGCTGCCCTTCATCTTCAAAGACAACGAGACTGCCTGGAACTTCCTGGATGGCGACATCATGAAGGAAGTCACCGACGGCCTGTATGACACGCTGGGCTACAAGGTCCTGGCCTGGGGCGAGGGTGGCTTCCGCAACATCCTGTCCCAGAAGCCTATCCGCACCCCCGCAGACCTGAAGGGTATGAAGATCCGCGTTCCCGGCATGGAGATGTTCATGGCCACCTTCCAGACCATCGGTGCTGCCCCCTCCGCTCTGGACTTCAATGAGACCTTCACCGCCGTGCAGCAGCACCTGATGGACGGCCTGGAGCTGCCCATCGCCAGCGCCTATACCGGCTCCTACTATGAGATCTGCGACTACTACGACATGACCGGCCACTTCTATAACGCCATCTCCCTGTCCTGCTCCAAGTCCTTCTGGGAGAGCCTGTCCCCCGAGCTGCAGGAGATCTTCCTGACGGCTGCCAAGGAGGCCGGCGCTGAGCAGCGCACCTGGCTGCAGACGGCCGCGGCCGATATGCTCTCCAAGATGGAAGATGGCGGCTGCACCATCATCGACGATGTGGACGTGGCTGCATTCCAGGAGGCCTGCGCGCCCGTGTACGAGGCCTATCGTGACAAGATCGGCAGCGATCTGCTGGATCGCGCGGTTGCCGCTGTGCAGTAAAGCTGCGGCGCATATCTGAATCGTATCAACTGACGCAGGGGGCGATGCAGAGAGCAGACAGCTCACTGCCCGCCCCCTGACGCATATAACAGGAGAAAGCTATGAAAGTCATCAAAACCATCAAGGACAAGATCCTGTTCGCCTACCAACTGGTAGCGGCGATCACGCTCGTGGTCCTTATCGCGGCCGCCGCGATCCAGGTGGTCACGCGCTATGTTATAGCACAGCCGCCCGGATGGACGGACGAATTGGCCCGTTTTGCCTTCGTGTGGTGCAGCGCCCTGGGCGCCGTGGTTGCCCTGGATAAGGGTATGCACGCCGGCATCACACTGCTGGAAGAAAAGCTGCCGGAAGCCGGCCGCCGTGTGCTGAAGATCATCTGCACCATTCTGGTGATCGCGATGGCGGCGCTGGTGGGCGTCAAGGGCGTGTCCCTGGTGAGCGTCACCGTTACGGTGCTCAGCCCGTCCCTGCACCTGTCCATGGCCGTCATCAACGTGTCCATCTGCCTGTGCGGCTTCGGTATGGCGCTGGTGGGCCTGGTGCAGCTGCTGGAGCTGCTGACCGGCGGTAAGGACGCCGCCAAGGTAGAAACCATGGAAGAGATCATCGAGGAAGGAGGTACCGCGGAATGACAGGTCTTATTATTTTCGGAAGTCTGCTGATCGGTATGTTCATGGGCCTGCCCGTGTGCTTTGCCCTGCTGGCCGCGTGCCTTATCTACCTGATCCCCTCCGGTATCCCTCTGACCATCGTGCCCCAGACCATGATCGCCGGCATGAACTCCTTCGTGCTGCTGGCGATCCCCCTGTTCACCATGACCGGCTATCTGATGGAGCAGACCAGTCTGTCCCGCCGTCTGGTGGACTTTGTGGAGGCGCTGTTCTGCCGGTCCCGCGGCTCCATGGGCGTTGTGACCATCGTCACCTGCGCCATCTTCGCCGCCCTGACCGGTTCCGGCCCCGCCACCGTGGCGGCCATCGGCGCCATTATGATGCCGGCGCTGACCCGTGCCAACTATCCCAAATCCACCTCCGCCGGCATGATCGCCGCGGGCGGCGCCCTGGGTCCCATCATCCCGCCCAGCGCCAACATGGTGGTCTATGGCGCGGCCATGGGCCTGTCCGTGTCCAAGATGTTCATCGGCGGCGTGCTGCCCGGCATTATGATGGCGATCGCCCTGTGCCTGGTGAACGTCTATCTGGCGGCCAAGTATAAGTTTGCCAAGAGCGACGTGCGCTATCCCAAGAAAGAGGTGCTGCGCCGCACGGCCCGCGCCATCCCCACGCTGGTCCTGCCGGTCATCATTCTGGGCGGTATCTACGGCGGTTACGTCACGCCCACCGAGGCGGCGGTCCTCAGCGTACTGTACGCCCTGATTTACGGTTTTGCGACCAAGGAGATCAAGGTCAAGGTCCTGTGGACGGTGCTGAGCAAGACGGTGCTGACCTCTGCGGTGGTGACGTTCATCATCTCCGTGGCCAAGACCTTCGGCTGGATCCTCTCCAAGACCCGCCTGCCCGCCATCATCGGCGAGGCCATCATGGAGGTCATCCCCAACAAGTGGGTGTATCTGGCGGTCCTGATGGCGCTGCTGTTCCTGGTGGGCTGCCTGATGGATACGATCCCCAGCATCCTGATCCTGGCCCCCATCCTGGTGCCTGTGGGCGTACAGTTCGGCCTGGACGAGCTGCACCTGGGCGTGCTGTTCTGCATCACCCTGACGGTGGGCTTCATCACTCCGCCCTTCGGCATCAACCTGTTCACCGCGGTGTCCACCACGGGCGAGTCCTACACGTCGGTGGTCAAGGGCGTTATCCCGTTCATGATCGTGATGATCATCTGCGTGCTGATCTGCGCTTTCGTCGCGCCCATCATCACCTTCCTGCCCGGCTTTATGATGGGCACATAAACGCCCATATCCGCGATCCAAAGGAGATGTATACAAATGAAATTAGGATTTATCGGGTTCGGCGAAGCGCCGCACCACATCTCGCGTGACTTTGTGAACAGTGATGTGGAGGTCCGCGCCTTCGACGTCTCGGCAAAGGACGACTCGCCCCGCGCGCAGAAAATGCGCGAGCACGCGGCCATGGACCAGGTGACGCTGGTGACCGACATGGCGGAGCTGATTGCCTGGGGCGACGTGTTCTTCTGCTTCACCAGTGCGGACGTGGCGCTGCCCATCGCCCGTCAGGCCGCGCCGCTGCTGCGTCCGGGCCAGTTCTATCTGGACATGAACACCACCTCTCCCCAGACGAAGCGGGAGATCGCCGCGGTGTTCGCGGACAGCCGGGGCGACTTCGTGGAGGGCGCGGTCATGGCCTCCGTCCCGGTGAACGGGAGCCGTGTGCCGGTCAGCGTCTGCGGCGCAAAGGCCAAAGAGGCGGCGGAGCTGCTGAACAGCCACGGCATGAAATTTACATATCTCAGCGACGATATCGGCCTGGCCTCCGCCACAAAGGCGCTTCGCAGCGTGCTGGCCAAGGGCATTATCGCCCTGGTCACGGAGACGGTGTTCGCCACGGACCACTACCATATCACCGAGGAAGTGCTGGACAAGATGAAGGTCACCATGTTCGACGAGCGTGGCTTCATGGGGTTCTGCCACTACTGCGTGGCCTCCGCCGCCATCCACAATGGGCGCTTCTGCCATGAGATGGAGGAGGTCCTCAAGACCCTGGACGACCTGGGCGAGAACAGCATCATGACCCAGGCTACGCTGAAAAAGTTTGAGTGGCTCCAGCAGGAGGGCTATGCCGCCTACTTCCCGGAGCGCGCCAAGACCTACGATGAGGTGCTGGCGGTGAAGAAAATGCTGGATGAGAAAAAAGGAGAAAAAGCAAATGTCTAATGTTGGATGCAGAATTTTTACGGAGGTGCCCCGGCCGCCCAAGGAGCTGGTGGAGCGCTTCCGCGGCCTGCCGGTGGCCAACATCGGCGACAATATGAACCGTATTTACTGCGTGGACTCCGCCATCCGTTCCATGAACGGCAAGCCCATGCTGGGCGTGGCGTACACGCTGCACCTGCCCTCCGGCGACAACCTGCTGCTGCACAAGGCCATTGAGATGGCCCAGCCCGGCGATGTACTGCTGATCTCCGCCGGCGGTCCTGAGCGCGCCTACTGCGGCGAGCTGATGATGATGGACTGCCGCAACCACGGCTTTGCCGGCTGTGCCATTGACGGCTACCTGCGGGATATCGATGAGATCTCCCAGATGGACTTCCCCGTGTTCGCCCGCGGCTTCACACCCCAGGGCCCCTACTAGTTCGGCCCCGGCGAGATCAACGTGCCCATCGCCTTCGGCGGTCAGGTGGTTTTCCCCGGCGATATCGTTATCGGCGACACCGACGGCATGATCTTCGTGCGCCCCAGCGAAGCGGAGGAGATCCTGGAGAAGAGCTGGAAGCAGCACGCCAAGGAGGATATGCTCCACGCCAAGTACGACGAGGGCGCCACCGTGGCCTCCTACAATGAGGAGACCCGCGAGGCCACTCTGGCGGCGCTGGGCTGCCAGGTCATCGAAGGCCAGTGGAAGTGAGGTGCCGGCCATGAGTGAAGTGCTCCGCGTAGATGCGGAAAAGCTCCAGGCCGCCGTAGCGGCGATCATGGAGAAGGAGGGCGTCGCGCCGCAGGATGCCGCCATCGTGGCGGACAGCCTGGTGTCGGCCGAGCTGACCGGCCTGCAGTCCCACGGTGTGCAGCGCGTGAAATTCTATACCGACAGCATGGAGGCCGGCGGTACGGATCCCAGGTGCCGGATAAAGACGATCCGGGATTTCCCCGGCGGCGCATTGCTGGACGCCCAGGGCGCCCTCGGCATCGTGGCGGCCTACCGCGCCATGGAGCTGGCGATCCAAAAGGCGAAGGACGTGGGCATCGGCATCGTGAATGTCCACAATTCCAACCACTGCAGCTGCACGGCCTACTATATCCGTATGGCGGCCAAGGAGAATATGCTGGCCATCGTCAGCTCCAACGCGCCCAAGTCTATGGCGCCCTGGGGCAGCCGCGAGAAGTATCTGGGCACGAACCCCCTGGCGGTGGGCGCGCCCACCCACGGCGACCCGGTGATGATCGACATGGCCACCAGCGTGGTGGCCCGCGGCAAGATCATCCTGGCCGATAAAAAGGGCGACTCCATCCCGGAGGGCTGGGCCATCGATGTGGACGGCCACCCCACCACGGACGCGGCCAAGGCCCTGGAGGGCTGTGTGCTGCCCTTCGGCGGCGCAAAGGGCTCCGGCATCGCCATGATGATCGACGTATTCTCCGGCGTGCTGTCCGGTGCGGCCTATGGCAGCCACATCCACAACCCCTTTGCCCACCCCGAGGTGCCCATGGATACGGGCCACTGCATGATCGCCATCGACATCTCCCGCTTCCAGGACCCCGAGGAATTCAAGACCACCATGGACACCTACCGCAGCGAGGTGAAGGGCCTGAAGCCGGCGGCCGGCGTGGAGGAGATCTTCATGCCCGGTGAGATCGAGTGCAACAACTACCGCAAGAACCTGGAGGCCGGTCCTCAGCTGTCCCTGGCGGTGTACCGCGAGCTGGAGGGCCTGTGCGAGAAGCTGCGTATTCCCTTTGACATTCTGAAGAAATAAGCGGAGGAAACGACGATGCTGATGCTGCAAGTACGCTATACCCTCCAGGAGGGCAAGGACCCCGCCGCCTTCGTCCACGCATTGGAGCAGGCGGATATCCCGGCCCGTACCCGCGCCGAGACTGGCTGCTGCCAGTATGAGTTCTTCTATTCCGCGTCGTCGCCGAACGAGGTCCTGCTGCTGGAGGCCTGGGCGGATGAGATCGCGCAGCAGGCCCACAAGGGCACGGCCCAGTGCGCCGAGCTGCAGAAGGTCAAGGCCCAATATGTGGCCGACGTGTCCTTCAGGCAGTATACGGCGGAATGAATACGACGTACCGGGCCTCTCCTGCGAGGGAGAGGTCCGGGCATCGCGGAGGTAAGTGCGTATGAATTGCGTGATCGACAAAATGACATCGCCCCGTTCCCTGCTGATGATCCAGCGGGCAAAGGAGCTGCAGAAGAGCGACAGCTCCTATATCTCCCTGGCCGGCGGCGAACCGGACTTTGATACGCCTGCGGCGGTGACCGAGGCGGCCATCGCCAGTCTGCGCCGGGGCAACACCCATTACGTGGTGGGCCCGGGCATCCCGGAGCTGCGGCAGGAGATACAGCAGAAGCTGCTGCGGGAGAACGGCATCCAGACAGAGGCTGACCGTATTCTGGTAACGCCGGGCGGCAAGATGGCCATTTATCTGGCGGTCCAGGCGGTGCTGAACCATGGCGACAAGGTCCTGCTGCCGGAGCCGGCATGGGTATCCTATGAGTCCATCGTCATCTCCGCCGGCGCCGAAGCCGTAAAGGTCCCGCTGTCCCCGGCGGACCACTACCGGCTGACAGAGGCGCTGCTGGAGCAGCACTACACGCCGGAGGTGCGGCTCATCATCATCAACTACCCCAATAACCCCACCGGCCGCATCCTGCATCAGGACGAGGCGGAGGCGCTGTCCGCGTTCATGCAGCGCCACCCGGACGTGCTGCTGCTGTCAGACGAGGTGTACGACGCCATTGTCTATGACGGTGTGCGGTCCATCAGCATGGCCTCCCGTCCCGAGGTGGCGGACCGGGTCATCACCATCAACGGTTTTTCCAAGTTCGCGGCCATGACCGGTTGGCGCATGGGCTATCTCACCGCCCGCAGGGACATTTACGCCGCGATCTACAAGCTGTACCAGCAGAGCGTCTCCTGCATGAGCGGCTTTCTGCAGGAGGGCGCGGTGCAGGCCTTCCGCATCCCTGATGAGGTAGAGGCCATGCGCCAGAGCTACCAGCGTCGGCGCGACGCCTTTGTGGGCCGGCTCAACGCCATCCCGGGCGTGCACTGCCAGATGCCCGAGGGTGCCTTCTACGCCTGGGTGTCCTTCGATGTGGACATGACCTCCGACGAGATGTGCGACTACATTCTGGACCATGCCAAGGTGGTGGGCGTCTCCGGCGCGGCCTACGGCATGACCCAGGGCTGCTTCCTGCGCTTCTCCTTTGCCAGCGACGACGCGGCGCTGTTTGACAGGCCGATTGCGCCGCGCGAGGCGGAAAACATCTGGGCGCTGGTGGAGCGGCTGGACGCGCTGTACAGCGTGCCGCTGGTGATGGCATACGCAGACGGCATGAAGCTGGAGGAAATCGCCGCGGCGCTGCATGTGCCGAAGGGGACGGTTTCGGCGCGGATGACGCGCGGGCGGCAGAAGCTCAAGACGTGGATGGAGGAAGAACTATGACGGAACGAGAGAATGAGGCGAGGCTGAGAAACGAGCGGATTTCCCTGCCGGATGGATTCGAAGCGAGGCAGGAGGCGGCCTTACGCCGCGTAATGGCGAAAAGAGAGGGCGTATTGCCCAAACGAATGGCATGGCTGGCGGCGGCGCTCGTGCTGATGATGAGCGCGGCGGCGATAGCTGCGGGCGGGCGTGGGCTGGCGTTCTTCTGGCGGCAGGCTTCGCCGGAGGCGGAGCGGCTCGTTGAAAAAGGGATTGCGCAATCCGGCGGCCAGCTCGACGCAGCGGAATTTGTCGTTCGGGAGGCCGTATACGACGGCAACGTTTTGCAAGCGGGCGTT
>ENA-ORLY01001206-ORLY01001206.1-human-gut-metagenome-genome-assembly--contig:-NODE-1206-length-32235-cov-9.111574_pt1 | contig 32235 bp, 31 predicted proteins | sample MGYA00243071_ERZ508832 | MGnify/ENA primary metagenome ERZ508832 (study PRJEB26277, sample SAMN04329777) | human gut metagenome | biome: human-associated habitat | host: Homo sapiens | place: USA... | reverse complement strand
GACAGCAAGCCCTTTCGGCTGCTTGAACAATTTTTACTTCAAAATATTGTCTAACTTTTGGGGGTCACTTCAGTTCTGCGCCGGGCGGCTGTTTTTGTTGTGAAAACTTACTTCAAAAATCCGTTTACAATCTGGTCCTCGGCCTCTTTTTCGGTCAGGCCAAGGGTCATCAGCTTGATGAGCTGTTCCCCGGCAATCTTGCCGATGGCGGCTTCGTGGATCAGGCTGGCGTCCACACTGTTGGCGGTCAGGGCCGGGCTGGCAATGACCGAGGCATGGTCCATGATGATGGCGTCGCACTCGGAGTGGCCCGCGCAGGCGCAGTTGCCGTTGATGTGGCTGATAAACTCCTGCTTGCTCACGTCCTTGGCCACGCTGCGGCTTACCACGTTGGCCGAGCAGCCCTCGCCGTTCAGGTCTACGTCAAAATCGGTCACAGCATGCTGGTCGCCGGTGGTCATGATCTTCTCGTGGATGACCAGGCTGGCGCCCTCGGCCAGATCACCGCTGGTTTTGCGCATGGTATCGTCGATACCGGCGATCTGGGTGGTCTCCATCTCCATCTGCGCACCCTCGGCCAGGTGCACGATGGTGGTGGGGTTCATCACCTGCTTGCCGCGGCCGTCGCCCTCGCCGTAGTGCTTTTCCACGTAGCGCAGCTTGGCGTTTTTGGCCAGATAGAAGGTGTGGATGCCGTCGTGCTGGGCGTTGCCGCCGCCGCAGTTGTGGATGCCGCAGCCGGCGATGATGGTCACGTCCGCGCCCTCGCCGATGTGGAAATCGTTGTACACCAGATCGGTCAGGCCGGTCTGGCTCAGGATAACGGGAATGTGCACGCTCTCGTTTTTTGTGAACGGGCGGATGTAAATGTCGATGCCGGGCTTGTCGTCCTTGGTCACGATGTCAATGTTGGCGGTGGTATTGCGGCCCGCCAGCTGGCCATTGGCGCGGATGTTGTAAGCGCCTACGGGCAGGCTGTCCAGGTCGGCGACCTCCCGCAGCAGGTTTTGTTCAATTGCGTCGATCATTTGCGCACCCCTTCCACTTTGTCGGCCAGCACACTGCAGGCCGGGCTGCCGGCGTCGGCACTGCCCAGCAGGGCGGGCAGGATGTCCGCACGGGCGCCCTCTTTTTCCACCTGGCCGTTTTTAATAACGACAATTTTGTCGGCAATGTTCAAAATGCGCTCCTGATGGCTGATGATCAGGATGCTGCCGCGGGTCTGCTCGTACATCTTTTCAAACACGCGGATGAGGTTCTGGAAGCTCCACAGGTCGATGCCCGCCTCCGGCTCATCGAAGATGGACAGCTTGGTGCCGCGGGCCAGCACCATGGCGATCTCGATGCGCTTCAGCTCGCCGCCGGACAGGCTGTCGTTCAGCTCACGGTCCACATAATCACGGGCGCACAGACCGACCTCGCTCAGATAGCTGCAGGCCTCGTTGACGCTGGTATTTTTGCCGGCGGCCAGGCTCAGCAGGTCCTTGACCCGCAGCCCCTTGAAGCGCACCGGCTGCTGGAAGGCGTAACTCAGGCCCAGGTTGGCGCGGTCGGTGATGGACATGTGGGTAATGTCCACGCCGTCCAGCAAAATTTGGCCGCTGGTGGGCTGGTAGATACCGGCAATGACTTTGGCCAGCGTGGATTTGCCGCCGCCGTTGGGGCCGGTGATGGCCACAAAACGGTCCTGCACAGTCAGGCTGACATCCCGCAGAATCTCTTTATTGTCGTCGGTCTCAAAGCCGACATGACGAAGCTCTAACATAAAAAGGTGATTCCTCCGTTAATAAATAATGCTCTGCAGTTTATTGTACCATGCCAAAACGCCCAAAACAAGATAAAACCCTATAAAAAGGTGGATTTTAGGCAAAATAAAATCCAAACGGTCTGTTAGCTAAAACTACCCAAAAACGCTTGACACGGCCCCAAAATGGTGCTATGCTTTAGCTGATAAAAGCGATGACAGGGAAAAGTACCGCCCAACATCCGCACAGAGAGCCCGACATCTGGTGTAAGCCGGGACGGGGACGGGGCGCGAAAGAACACCCGACAGCTGCAAGCTGAAACCGCAGGGGAGTAGGGGATGCCGCAGGCCGTGCGTTACAGCGGCAGCGTTTCAAAGGTGAACGTGTACGGAAAAAGTGACCGTATGCCATTATTTCGGCTGCGGTAATTTAGGTGGCACCGCGGATCCAAGACAGCGATTCGTCCTAATGCAGGGCGAATGGGCTGTCTTTTTTTATTGCCGTTCGGGGGAATAACAGGTGTTGGAAATCTAAAGGAGTGTCACCAAAATGTGCTGTATCATGGGTTATGCCGGGCATGATCTGCCCAAGGAAACGTTTACTGAGTATCTGCTGCGCACCACCAGCCGCGGCCCGGACGACCAGCGCGTCGCCGAGACCGAGTTCGGCCTGCTGGGCTTCGGCCGCCTGGCCATTATGGGCCTTACGCCGGAGGGCATGCAGCCCTTCTTCCGCGGTACCGATTGCGTTGCCTGCAACGGCGAGCTGTACGGCTTCCGCCCCGTCAAGGCCGAGCTGGAAGCTGAAGGCTACACCTTTGAGTCGGACTCCGACTGCGAGATCATCCTGCCGCTGTACTACAAGTACGGCCTGGACATGTTCAAGCATCTGGACGCCGAGTTTGCCATGATTCTGTACGACAGCCGCAAAAAGCTGCTTATCGCTGCCCGCGACCCCATCGGCATCCGCCCGCTGTTCTACGGCTACAGCGAGAGCGGCCATATCGCCTTTGCCTCCGAGGCCAAAAACCTCATTGGACTGTGCAAAAAGATCTATCCGTTCCCCATCGGCAGCTACTACTGCAACGGCCAGTTTGTGCGCTACTGCGACATCGCCGATACCCCGGCCTACAGCCAGGATGAACTGCCTGAAATTTTGACGAACATCCGCGGAAAGCTGGTGGCTGGCGTGGATAAGCGGCTGGATGCCGACACCCCCGTGGGCTTCCTGCTTTCCGGCGGCTTGGACTCCAGCCTGGTTTGCGCCATTGCGGCTAAAAAGCTGGGCAAGCCCATCCGCACCTTCGCCATCGGCATGAGCGAGGACGCCATCGACCTGAAATACGCCAAGCAGGTGGCCGATTACCTCCATGCCGACCACACCGAGGTCATCATCAACAAGCAAATCGTTCTTGAAGCGCTGGAAAAAGTCATCGCCATGCTGGGCACCTGGGACATCACCACCATCCGCGCTTCGGTGGGTATGTACCTCGTCTGCAAGTACATCCATGAGCACACCGACATCCGCGTGCTGTTGACCGGCGAGATCTCCGACGAGTTGTTCGGCTACAAGTACACCGACTTCGCCCCCAGCGCCGCCGCCTTCCAGACCGAGAGCCAGAAGCGCATCCGCGAACTGTATATGTACGATGTGCTGCGCGCCGACCGTTCTATCAGCGTCAACAGCCTGGAGGCCCGCGTACCCTTCGGTGACCTGGATTTCGTCAAGTACGTTATGGCCATCGACCCCGAAAAGAAGCTGAACACTTATGGCATGGGCAAGTACCTGCTGCGCAAGGCCTTTGAGGGGGATTGGCTGCCCGAGAGCATCCTCTGGCGTGAAAAGGCTGCCTTCAGCGACGCTGTGGGCCACTCGATGGTGGACGACCTGAAAGAATACGCCGGGACCGTGTATACCGACCGCGAATTTGCCGAGAAGTGCGGCCAGTATACCTATTGCCGCCCCTTTACCAAGGAAAGCCTGCTGTACCGTGAAATTTTTGAAAAGTACTATCCCGGCCAGGCGGAGATGATCGTGGATTACTGGATGCCCAACAAGGCCTGGCCCGGCTGCAACGTCGATGACCCCAGCGCCCGCGTGCTGTCCAACTACGGTGCCAGCGGCGTGTAAAGAAAGGGTAGGGGCGAGCAAAGCGAACCTATGCGGAATGCGTAGGGGCGGATGCTTGCATCCGCCCGCGGGAGCATATAGAATGCTCCCCTACAGGGGTAGGGCAGCGCCCGTGCAACTTGTTTTTGCAAAGGCGTGCTTGCATTTCTATCCATCCCGTGTATAATAGGCTTGTAACCCAATATTTTTTCGCAGAGTAGGGACACGCGCGTAAAGTGCCTGACCAACGGGGAGTTGTGGCAGGACGAAAGGCCAAAGCGGCCTGCGGTGCGGGCCCCGCATCCCACTGCTGCATAAACGGTGTGCAACGGCGGGTGTGCCTGGCACACCTTATTATTGCCTCCTTGCTTGTGCGGCATCCGCATACGCAAGGAGGTTTTTTGTATGCAGGAAGCAAAATTGTCCGTCTTTTCACCAGCCTACTGGCGCACCGCCCGGGCGGAGTTCCGCAACGTCCGCGTGCTGGCTTTTGCGGGCCTGGTCTGCGCCATGGCCATCGTGCTGGAGGGTCTGCCCATCTACCTGCTGGGGCCAAGCCTTAAAATTTACTTCAGCTTTCTGGTGGTCGGTCTGGGCTGCATGTGCTACGGCCCCTGCGTGGGCATGATGGCCGGTGCCATCATCGACTCGGTAGGGTTTCTGCTCTCCAGCTACGGCGAGCCGTATTTCCCCGGCTACCTCGTCACGGCGGTGCTGTCGGGCTTCCTCTACGGCGTGCTGCTGTACAAGCGCAAACCAACGCTGCTGCGCATTATTGTGGTGCGGCTTATTATCAATTACGGCAGCAACGTGCTATTGGGCAGCGTGTGGAAGGCCATGCTCTACGGCAAGGGCTATCTCTACTACCTGACCTCCGGCGCCATCAAAAACACGCTGATGCTGCCGGTGGAAGTCTTTTTGATGTGGGCGGTGCTCAACGCCGCCGTCAACTACGGGCTGGACCGCAAATACATCCACAAACGCTAAGCAGCACACCCGGCCCCGGAACAGCCGCAAAACAAAGCAAAAGATCAAACTGCAAGCAAACAGCAAAAGTCATACTTTTTGCACAGGTAAAGTATGACTTTTGATTTTTTTGTTTGTGCGTCCTGCCTATTGGCGTGTGCGTGTGGGTAAAACATTTACGCCTTTCGCCAAAGTTTTTACAAAAATTTAAAAATCATTGCAAAGCGTTTGTAAAGTGGTTACAATGGGTCTTGCAAAGTAACGAAATGCGTCACTCCCCGGCAAAAGTCAGGAAGAATCGACGCATTTTTGCCGTTTTTATGCACACATAACAGGGAGGAACAACACACATGAAGAAACTGATGGGTATTCTGCTGGCCGCCTCTATGGTGTTCAGCCTGGCTGCCTGTGGTTCCACCGCTGACACTGCTGCCAGCAGCGCCGCCGGTACCACCGCTACTGCTGAGGGCAGCAGCGATAACCAGGCACCCGACGTCAAAGTCGGCGCCATCATCCTGGGCGATGAGACCGAGGGCTACAGCGCCGCGCACATCAATGGTATCAAGGAAGCCGCTGCTGAGCTGGGCATGAGCGACGACCAGATCGTCTGGAAGTACAAGATCCCTGAGGGCGGCAAGACTGCTGACGCCGCCGAGGACCTGGTCGGCCAGGGCTGCAACCTGATCATCTCCAACTCCTACGGCCACCAGACCTACATGGTCGAGGAAGCCGAGAAGTACCCCGATGTCAACTTCGTGGCCATGACCGGCGACTTCGCCGCCAACTCCGACCTCGATAACTTCTACAATGCGTTCACCGCTGTTTACCAGAGCCGCTATGTCTCCGGCGTTGTCGCTGGCATGAAGGTTAAGGAGCTGGTCGAGTCCGGCACCCTGACCCCCGAGACCCAGCCCGACAGCTTCACCGCTGACGGCAAGGTCAAGATCGGCTACGTCGGCGCCTACAACTACGCCGAGGTCGTCTCCGGCTACACCGCTTTCTTCCTGGGCGTCCAGAGCGTTTACCCCGATGTCCAGATGGAAGTCATGTACACCAACTCCTGGTTCGACATCGACAAGGAGGGCGCTGCCGCTGAGGCTCTGATCGCCAACGGCGCTGTCATCATCGGCCAGCATGCTGACTCCACCGGTGCTCCCGCCGCTACCCAGAAGCTGAAGGATTCCGGCAAGATCTGCTACTCTGTCGGTTACAACATCGATATGCTGGCCACCGCTCCCACCGCTGCCCTGACCTCCGCCACCAACGTCTGGAAGGTCTACTACAAAGAGCTGTTCGAGGGCGCCCAGGCTGGCAGCATCCCGCAGGATTGGTGCAAGGGCTACGAGGATGGCGCTGTTGCCATCACCGACCTTGGCCCCGAGTGCGCTGACGGCACCGCCGAGAAGGTCGCTGAGGTCGAGGCTGCTCTGAAAGACGGCAGCCTGCATGTCTTCGACACCAGCAAGTTCACCGTTGGCGGCGAGACTGTTACCACCGCGCCTGTTGACCTGACCTACTATGATTACAGCACCGGTTCTCCCGTTGCTGTCTACCAGGGCGAGACCAAGGAGGCTATCTCCGACGGTTACTTCCATGAGGGCGAGCTGCGCGCAGCCCCCACTTTCTCCCTGCGCATTGACGGCATCATCGAAGATGCTGACCCTGTTGCCTGATCGCTGACAGGTACCCAAGAGGGAAGACTGCGGCAAATCCGCAGCCTTCCCTTTTGGTGGTTTTATAAAATGTTTCTTCCTTTAAATAACCCTGAAAAAATAACCTGTGAGAGGAGCCTGCAGAATGGCGCAGACCGAATACGCCGTGCGTTTGCAGCACGTCACCAAGACCTTTGGCCCTGTGGTGGCTAACAAGGATGTCTCGCTGGGCGTGCGCCGGGGCGAGATCCTGGCCCTGCTGGGGGAAAACGGCAGCGGCAAGACGACCCTGATGAACATGATCGCCGGCATCTACTACCCCGATGAGGGCGAGATCTACGTGGGGGACAAGGCTGTTACCATCCGCTCCCCCCGCGATGCGCTGGACCTGGGCATCGGCATGATCCACCAGCACTTCAAACTGGTGGATGTGTTTACCGCCACCGAAAACATCGCCCTTTCCATGGGCGGCGGCAGGTTCGACCTGAAAAAGGTCCACGAAAAAGCCCGCGCCATCTGCGAAAAATACCAGTTTGCCCTGGATCTGGACCAGAAAGTCTACGAGATGAGCGTCAGCCAGAAGCAGACGCTGGAGATCGTCAAGGTGCTGTACCGCGGTGCGGACATCCTGATCCTGGACGAGCCCACCGCCGTGCTGACCCCCCAGGAGACCGAGCGCCTCTTCACGGTCATCCGCAACATGAAAGCCGACGGCAAGGCCGTCATCATCATCACCCACAAACTGCACGAGGTGCTGGCCATCAGCGACCGCGTGGCCATCCTGCGCAAGGGTGAGTATGTGGGCGATATTGCCACCAGGGACGCTGACGAAGCCACCCTGACCGCCATGATGGTGGGTGAAAAAGTGGAACTGAACATCGAGCGCCCCGAACCCGTGAACCCGGTCAAGCGCCTGGACATCCAGCACCTGACCGTCCGCAGCGCCGACGGCATCACCGTGCTGGACGACGCCAGCTTTGATGTGTACGGCGGCGAAATCTTGGGCATTGCCGGTATCTCCGGTAACGGTCAGAAGGAACTGCTGGAGGCCATCGCCGGATTGCAGCCCACCCAGCGCGGCGCCAGCGTGGAGTATTACGCTCCCGACACTTCCGCCCCGGTGCAGCTCATCGGCAAAAGCCCCAAGGCCATCCGGGAGGCAGGCATCCACCTGTCCTTCGTGCCGGAGGACCGCCTGGGCATGGGTCTGGTCGGCTCCATGGGCATGACCGATAACATGATGCTGAAAAGCTACGGCAAGGGCCATTCGCCCATCGTGGACCGTAAGGCTCCACACGACCTGGCCGAGACTATTAAAAAAGAGCTGAACGTTGTAACGCCGGATTTGAACACCCCGGTCTCCCGCCTGTCCGGCGGCAACGTGCAGAAGGTGCTGGTCGGCCGTGAGCTGGCCGCCGACCCCATTGTGCTGATGACCGCCTACGCCGTGCGCGGCCTGGACATCAACACCTCCTACACGATCTACCACCTGCTGAACGAGCAGAAGAAAAAAGGCGTCGCCGTCATCTATGTGGGCGAGGACCTGGATGTGCTGCTGGAGCTGTGCGACCGCATCGTCGTGCTTTGCGGCGGCAAGGTCAACGGCATCCTGGATGGCCGCAAGACCACCAAGGAGGAAGTCGGCAACCGCATGACCAATCTGGTAAAGGAGGCTAAGGCATGAGTCAGTCCAGTACCGCAGTGCGTGAACCGCTGCTGCGTATTGCCAAGCGCGAGGGCACCACGATGCCCCAGAAGATCGCGGTGCGTGCCATTGCCATTTTGCTGGCATTGGTCGTAGATGCGCTGTTTATCTACTTCGTCACCGGTCTGAACCCGCTGGCCGTCTACGGCGTTATGTGGGGCGGCACCTTTGCCAACATGACCCGCTTCAGCTGGATGCTGCGCGACCTGTCCATCCTGCTGTGCGTCGGCATCGCGCTGGCGCCTGCCTTTAAGATGCGCTTTTGGAACTGCGGCGGCGAAGGTCAGATCCTGATCGGCGGCCTGATCGCCGCGCTGGTTATGGTCTACCAGGGCAACAACCTGCCCACTCCGGTGTTGTTTGCGGCTATGACCATCGGCAGTATGGCCGCCGGTGCGCTGTGGGGCTTTGTGCCCGCCTGGTTCAAGTCCCGCTGGGGTACCAACGAGACGCTGTTCACCCTGATGATGAACTACGTTGCCACGAGCATTGTTGCCTGCATGACCAACATCATGCGCGGCCAGGCCTCCAGCCTGGGCACCTTGAACAAGGCTACCAAGGCAGGCTGGTTCCCCATCATTATGGGCCAGCGCTACACCATCAACATCATCGTCGTCATCGTGCTGACCTTTGCCATGTATGCCTACCTCAAATTCTCCAAGCAGGGCTATGAGATCAGCGTTGTGGGCGAAAGCGAGAATACGGCCCGCTATGCCGGCATCAATGTCCGCCGCGTTACGGTGCGCACCATGCTCATCTCCGGCGCGGTCTGCGGCCTGTGCGGCTTCCTCATCGTCGCCGGTAAGGACCAGACCATTGCCACCACCTCGGCAGGCGGCCGCGGCTTTACGGCCATCATCGTGGCCTGGCTGGCCAAGTTCAACACCTTCTATATGGCGCTGATCTCCTTCCTGCTCGTCTTTTTGGAGCGCGGCGCATCCGAGATCGCTTCGGCCTACTCGCTGAATGAGTATGCCGCCGACATCATCACCGGCATCATCCTGTTCTTCATTTTGGGCAGTGAATTCTTCATCAACTACCGCCTCATCCTGCGCGGCGCACATAAGGAGGGCAAGTGATATGCACAGCAGTTTAATTGCATGGATCATGCGCGCTATCCCCTTTGGCACCATCATTATGTACGGCGCATTGGGCGAGACCGTGACCGAGAAATCCGGCAACCTGAATCTGGGCGTGCCCGGCATTATGTACTTGGGCGGCTTTGCCGGTTTTGCCAGCGCCTGGGCCTATGAGAACACCGCCGCCAACCCCAATGGCCTGGTCAGCATCCTGATCGCCACGCTCTGCGCCATTGCAGCCTCGATGCTGGGCGGCCTGATCTACGCCTTCCTGACCATCTCCCTGCGCGCCAACCAGAACGTCACCGGCCTGGCGCTGACCACTTTCGGCAAGGGCGTGGCCAACTTCTTCGGTGTCTTTATCCTGGACGGTGCCAGCTACTCTGCTGCCCCTGTTGCCAACAAGGCCTTCGCCGCCAAGATCCCGGTGCTGTCGGGTCTGGGCACCGTGGGGCAGGTCATCTTCTCCTACGGCTTTCTGGTGTACGCCGCCATCGTGCTGGCGGTGGCCATGCACTGGTTCCTCACCCGCACCCGCGCGGGTCTGAACCTGCGCGCTGTGGGCGAGAACCCCGCCACCGCGGACGCCGCCGGCATCAACGTTACACTGTACAAGTATCTGTCCACCTGCATCGGCGCAGGCATCTGCGGCATCGGCGGCCTGTACTACGTGCTGGACTACAACCAGGGCATCTGGGCTACCACCGGCCAGATCGAAGCTTTGGGCTGGCTGGCCGTGGCGCTGGTCATCTTTACTACCTGGAAGCCGCTCAACGCCATCTGGGGTGCTTACCTGTTCGGCATGCTGTACTGGCTGTATCAGTTCCTGCCCACGCTGCTGGGCATCACGCTGGCCAGCTACATGACCGACCTGGTGCAGATGCTGCCCTACGTCGTCACCGTGCTGGTGCTGATCGCCGTTTCCATGCGCAAAAAGAAAGAGGACCAGCCCCCCGCACACCTGGGTCTGCCTTACTTCCGCGAGGAACGCTGAAACATTGCATGCAAAAAAGAGGAGCCTGCTGTCAGGCTCCTCTTTCTGTTTGTGGGCAGGGGATAGCTTTAGTAGTTCTTGCTCTTCAGCTCAAAATAGCTCTGGGGATGGGCGCATACCGGGCACTTGAGTGGGGCGTGCTGGCCGATATAGGTGTAACCGCAGTTGCGGCACTGCCAGACCTGCTCGGTCTCGCGGGCGTAGACCTTGCCGGCCTCGATATTGGCGGCCAGCTGCTTGTAGCGTTCCTCGTGGTCCTTCTCGATAGCGGCCACCATCGTGAACAGCGCGGCGATCTGGGTAAAGCCCTCCTCCTTGGCTTCGGCGGCCATGCGCGGGTACATCGAGGTATGCTCCTCATTCTCGCCGGCGGCGGCCATCTTCAGGCAGGTCAGGGTGTCGGGGATCTCGCCGTTTTCCATCAGCAGTTTGAACCAGATCTTGGCGTGCTCTTTCTCGTTGTTGGCGGTTTCGGTAAAGATCGCGGCCAGCTGCTCATAGCCCTCTTTCTTTGCCTTGGATGCGAAGAAGGTGTACTTGTTGCGGGCCTGGCTTTCACCAGCGAAAGCCTCCCACAGGTTTTTCTCTGTCTTGCTGCCTCTCAGTTCCATAGTATTGCCTCCGTTTATAATATTTTTTAATTTTTAGGAATTTGTCTTGATTTGCTTCTATTATACCGAATTTTCGGGACTTGTCAAGCCAAATTTCAGGAATAATTATTGGTTGCTTTGCACAAAGCTTGACAGCGGCGCGGCTTTCGTGTATTGTATATTTAAGATAAAATCTTAATTTGAAAGGAGTGCTTTCCATGACCCGTCAACGCGCCCTGATCTTAGACATCATGCGCGAGAAAAGCCCCCAGCACCTGACGGCGGACGAGCTGTTTAATGAGGCCCGGCTGCGGATGCCCCACATTGCCCGGGGCACGGTGTACCGCAACTTAAAGATGATGGAGCTGGACGGTGAGATCGGCCACCTGGAAATGCCCGGCGGCCCCGACCGGTACGATTACAACCCCAGCCCCCACGGCCACCTACTGTGCGACGGCTGCGGCCACCTGGCGGACCTGCCGGTAGTGGGCCTGATGCGGGAGGTGGAGGCGGCCATCGGCACCGAGGTGCGCGGCTATACATTGACCATCCACTACCTGTGCCCCAAGTGCCGCGCGGCCAAGCCTGCGGATGAATAACAAGAAAGAAGGCTTTGCTATGGCCAAACAGCGCGACCCTGTGCTGGACAGTATGCGCGGCATCGGCATTGTGCTGATGGTGCTGGGGCACGCGGGGTTCCCCGGTTCCGGCTTTATCTATTTATTCCACATGGCGCTCTTTTTTATGCTCAGCGGGTGGTTTTTCTCTCCCCACACGGGCGAAAGCGCCCATCGGCTGGCCCGCTTTGCCAAGCGCAAGGTGGTCACGCTGTGGCTGCCCTTTGTGGCGGCCAACACGGTGTACACCCTGCTGACCAACCTGTTTTTAAAAGTAAACATCCTGACAGGGGACGAGCGTATCCTCGATCTGCCCGGCAACCTTGTCACCACGCCGGTGACCATCAAGGACATTATCGGCCGCACAGCCCACTGGAGCGTTTTTGACGGCGGCACCCAGCTGGGCGGCGCTATGTGGTTCATTCAGGCGCTGTTCCAGATATCTCTATTGTATGCAGGCGTAGAGTTTTTGTTGAAAAAACTGCTGCGCAGCGGCGATACGATGATCCCGCAAGGACTGCTTGCCGGCGTGCTGCTCTGGCTAGGCTGGCAGACCCAGCGCATTGGCTGGAACGTCTGGGGCCTGGGCATTGCGGCCAGCTGCTACTGCCTGTTTTACTTGGGTGTTGTACTGCACCGGGTGCAGCATCCCCATGGCCCGGCACGCGGAGCGCTGTGCTGCTCCGGGGCCTTTGTGGTGCTGCTGGTGCTGGGGCAGTTCGGCAGCGTAGGCCTGGCGGGCAACAGCTACCCCGGCCCGCTCTACCTGCTGGCGGCCAGCCTGGCGGGCTGGATGCTGGTGTATGAGGGTGCCCACCTGCTGGCGCGCGTGCCCGCAGTGAGCGGCGCTTTCAGCGCGCTGGGGCGCGCCACGATGCCCATTGTGATCTTGCATTTCCTGGCGTTCAAGCCCGTCACCTGGCTGGGCCTGCTGGCCACTGGCGGCGAGAGCTATCTGCTGGCGGCATTCCCCATCTACTTTACCGGCGGGGCCTGGTGGGTGGCCTACACGGCGGCAGGCCTTGCGCTGCCGCTGCTGGCTTACGCGGTGTGGGTCCGCCTGAAAAAGGCGGTGCGCCGTGGCTAAGCAGTATTACCAGGGCGAAACCTTTGACAATGTAGCGCCGGATTTTCTGCATGATGCCGAGTTCAACGACTGCACGTTTATCAACTGCCGCTGGAGCGGTGCGCGCATTACGGCGTGCAGCTTTCTCGGCTGCACCTTCGACCGCTGTGCCTGGAGCGACGTGGTGTTCAGCTTTTGCCAGATGAGCGACGCCTGGCTGCTGCACTGTGCCTTCCGGTCCATTGCCTGGGGCGGCCTGCAGGGACGCAGTGCCCTGGTGCAGCCCTTTGGCAGGGCTGAGCAGTGCGAGTTCCGCTACAATGAGTTTTCCGGCATGGCGCTGAAGCAGTTTGATTTTAGTAAATGTACCTTTGGCGACTGCGTGTTTGACGATTGCAAACTGGCGGGCGCGGATTTCCGCGGCGTGGTCCTGAGCAGCACAGCGTTCAGCCGATGCGATCTGCAAAAGGCGGATTTCCGCGAGGCCACCGGCTACCGCATCGACCCCAGTGACAACCAGATGAAAGGTGCGCGGTTCAGCTTCCTGGATGTGATCGCACTGCTGAACGGGTTTGGGCTGGTCATCGAATAACTTACCTTTTCTTATGAGAAAAGGCAAGCGAAAAGAATTTTAATCGAACTTAGAGCAAAAGAGGAGCCTGCTGAAAGGTTCCTCTTTTCCGTTTTTGTGCTGCAAAAAATGCGGAAAAAATCTTTCCCAAACCTGTTGACAAAACCCTAGCGGCATGGTATAGTATCATCGTTAGTTAAAACTAACCTATGACCCCCCTACAATGAATCTCCTGCAACCATAGCCCGCACAGTGCGGCTCTCTCCCCGTGCTGTGCGGTTTTATGGGGGTTACGGTTAGCAAAAACTAACCAATAAGCTTTAAAGGAGCCGAGCCTATGCCTGCCCCCACTCACGTCACGGTCAGCCCCCGCAGCTTTGCCTGCGATCTTGCCACGATCTGCGCGCCTACCCTGGCAGGCCTCAAGCCCGCCAGCCTCTTCCGTTACCAGCCGGCCTCCGGCCAGGATGGTACGGCTATGGCGGTGGCCTGGCACGCCCTGCTGGCACCCCGCGGTGTGACCGTCCGTGTGCTGAAAGCCTGCCCCGTAACCGGCGCGGTGCTGGTCTATGTGTACCGCCCCACCCAGGTGGTTGCCATCTTGCAGCGCGGCGACGTGCAGGACTTTCTGCAAAGCGAGGGCTACACCCCCGGCGATGCTGAATCGATGCTGGCACAGCTCTCCCAGCGGCTTTGCTGTGAGGAGGACTTTCCCCACGAGATCGGCGTGTTCTTGGGCTACCCGCTGGCAGATGTCATCGGCTTCATTCAGAATCGCGGCAAAAACTTTACGGCCTGCGGCTACTGGAAGGTCTACACCGACCCCGCCGCCGCCCAAAAAGCCTTTGACCGCTATAAAAAGTGCGAGCGAATCTACGCCCGCTGTTATTACAACGGCACCCCGATCCGGCAGCTGACTGTGGCTGCCTGAACGTGGACATACTATTAGACATACTTATAGTAGCAACGAAAGGAAGAAACGATTATGAGCAAGATCGCAGTAGTTTATTGGAGCGGCACCGGCAATACCGAGGCTATGGCTGACTTGGTGGCAAACGCTGCACAGTCCGCAGGTGCAACTGTGGACAAGATGACCAGCGCTGAGTTCAATGTGGCTGACGCTGCTAATTATGACGGCTTCGCCCTGGGCTGCCCCGCTATGGGCGCTGAGCAGCTCGAGGAGAGCGAGTTCGAGCCGATGTATCAGGATCTGCGCGGCTCCCTGTCCGGCAAGCCGGTCGGCCTGTTCGGCAGCTACGGCTGGGGCGACGGCGAGTGGATCCGCACTTGGGCTGAGGATGCTCAGGCTGCCGGCGCCCGGCTGGTGGCTGACCCCGTTATGGCCAACGGCGCACCCGATGGCGATGCCACTGATGCCTGCAGCGCCCTGGGCACTGCCCTGGCCAACGCCTGATACGCAAAGCAGCCGAGGCAACACCGCACAATTTCCGCCTGACGGCTTAAGCACCGCTCCAGCGGCTGCGGCGCACCGTCTGCGTTGCAAAAATGCTCGAGAATGTCGGGTTGCGGTACCCGCATCGTGCTTCGGGGACAAAAGCCCCTCGCACTCTGCGACCGCTGCCCCTGCTTCGGTTCGCTGTATCCGCCACCGGCGGCGCTCACCTTTGCAGCACAAAGTATTATCTGCGCTTTTTGCTTAGCAGCCGCCGCACCTCGCTCGCCGTATCGGCACTTAAAATTGTGCGGTATTGCCTCAAGTTTAAATTTTCCAACCATTGCCTTTCTCCTGAACATTGATCCCATATACAAAACCGGCGCACTGTGGCAGCAGCGCGCCGGTTTTGTTGTGGCGGGGCAGGGGAGTGGGCGGTATCCCCAAAGTGCCTGCTTGACAAAACCATGAGGTTAGTGTATTCTAAACACAGAATTAGCAAATGCTAACTTGGAGGGAAGTATACCTATGGCAAATATTATTATTGTATTGATTTTGGTCGCCCTGGTCGGCTATGGCATTTACAGCTATGTACATCACCTGACCCACGGCGGCGGCTGCTGCGGCGAGCGTGACGCCGCCGCTAAAAAGGTCAAGGTCGAGGACCACAACAAGGCCCACTACCCCCACACCCTTGTGATGGGCGTGGACGGCATGACCTGCCAGAACTGCCAGCGCCATGTGGAAAACGCGCTGAACGTGATGCCCGGCACCTGGGCCGCCGTGGACCTGGCCGCCCAGAACGTCACCATTCTGACCAAGGACGAGGCTGACGAGGACGCCATCCGCCAGGCCATCCGCGATGCCGGTTACTTGCCGCTGCGCACCACCAGCAAAGTGTAAGGCTGCAACATTGTACCTGCGCCGCCGCCGAAAACGATGGCGGTATTTTTGTGTTTACGATAAAAGGAACTACTTATGATGATCGACAAACGCCTCATCGGGATGATGGGAGACTCGAAACGGTACATCGCCAAAAACGTGGCGCTGCAATGGCTGGCTCTGGCCGCCAATGTGGCCATGATCTTTGCGGTCAGCCGTTATTTAGGAGCCTTGTACGACCAGCTGACCATCGGCGACACGATGGCCGGTGCCCCCAACCTGCCCTTGACGCTGGGCATCGTGGCGGCGGCGCTGCTGGTGCGTGCCGCCTGCACCCGCGGCGCGGCTGCGGCCAGCTACAACGCCAGCCGCACTGTAAAAAAGACGCTGCGCAGTGCGATTTACGAAAAACTGCTGCGCCTGGGCGGCAGCTACACCCAGGCTGTGCCCACCGCTGAGGTATTGCAGCTGGCAGGCGAAGGCGTCGAGCAGCTGGAGACCTACTTTGGCGCGTACCTGCCGCAGTTTTTCTACGCCATGCTGGCGCCTGTCACCCTGTTTGTGGTGCTGGCCCCGGTCAGCGTAAAGGCAGCGGTCATCCTGATGATCTGCGTGCCGCTGATCCCGGTTTCCATCGTGGCTGTGCAGAAATTTGCCAAGCGGCTGCTGGGCAAATACTGGGGCCAGTATGCCGCCCTGGGCGATAGCTTCCTTGAAAACCTGCAGGGCCTGACCACCCTGAAGATCTACCAGGCCGACGAAGCCCGCCACCAGGCCATGAACCGCGAGGCCGAGCACTTCCGCAAAGTGACGATGAAGGTGCTGACCATGCAGCTGAACTCCATCATCGTGATGGACATCATCGCCTACGGCGGTGCGGCGCTGGGCATCGGTATCGCTGCGCGGGAGCTGGCGGTCGGTCATGTCAGCCTGAGCGGCGCGCTCTGCATCCTGCTGCTGTCGGCGGATTTCTTCCTGCCCATGCGCGCGCTGGGGTCCTACTTCCATGTGGCCATGAACGGCATGGCCGCCAGCGATAAGATCTTTAAGCTGCTGGATCTGCCCGAAGCCGCCGGCAAGACCGCCGAGCCGGATGCCGATTGTGCCATCCACTGCCGTGACCTGCACTTTGGCTATGCTGCCGAAAAAGAGACGCTGCACGGCCTGAATCTCGACTTCTCCCGCGGCAGCTTCACCGCCCTGGTGGGCGAGAGCGGCTGCGGCAAATCTACCATCGCCGCCGTGCTGACCGGCCGCGCCGCGGGCTACACCGGCAGCGTGACCCTGGGCGGGCAGGAGCTTTCCGCCGTGAAGGAATCCGCCCTGCTCAGAAATGTAACGCTGGTCAGCCTGGGCAGCCACTTGTTCAAAGGCACGGTGGCCGAGAACCTGCGCATGGCCGCGCCCATGGCGGACGACAACGCCCTGTGGGCTGTGCTGAAGCAGGTGCGGCTGGCGGACTTCCTGCGCAGCGAAAACGGGCTGGACACCCAGCTGAACGAGGGCGGCAGCAATCTTTCCGGCGGCCAGCGGCAGCGCCTGGCCTTGGCCCGCGCCCTGCTGCATGACAGCCCGGTTTATATCTTTGATGAAGCTACGTCCAATATCGACGTGGAGAGCGAGAACGACATCATGGCCCAGATCCAGGCATTGGCAGGCAAAAAGACTGTCATCCTGATCTCCCACCGCCTGGCCAACGTTACGGCGGCGGACAACATCTACGTGCTGGACCATGGAAGCCTGGCGGAACAGGGTACCCACGAAGCCCTGCTGGCGGCGGGAGGCACCTACGCCCGCCTGTGGACCCAGCAGCAAGAACTGGAAAATTACGGAAAGGAGGAAGCATCCCATGCCTGAGAATAAGAAAAAGACCCGCGGCAATCTGGCCGTTATGGGGCGTCTGGTGGGGCTGGTCAAGCCGCTGGCCCCCGTGATGGTGGCCGCCGTGCTGCTGGGCGTGACAGGCTTCCTCTGCGCCATTTTTATCACCGTGCTGGGCGCCTACGCGCTGCTGGACAGCATCCTGCCCGGCATGCCCATCAGCCTTGGCACCGTTTGCCTGCTGCTGCCGGTGCTGGCCATCGCCCGCGGCGTGCTGCACTATGCCGAGCAGGGCTGCAATCATTTTATCGCCTTTAAGCTGCTGGCCCTCATCCGGGATAAGGTCTTCGGCGCGCTGCGCCAGCTGGCCCCGGCGAAACTGGAGGGCCGCGACCGCGGTGACCTGATCGCCGTGCTGACGGCGGACATCGAGCTGCTGGAAGTGTTCTACGCTCACACCATTTCACCCATCTGCATCGCGGTCATCGTCAGCGCCATTATGGCGGCCTTTTTGGCGGGTTACCACTGGCTGCTGGGGCTGTATGCCCTGGGGGCCTACCTGGTCATCGGCCTGCTGGTGCCGGTGGCGGCGGCCAAGTCCGCCCGCCGCAGCGGCGAGGAATTCCGCGCGTCCTTCGGCGCGCTGAACGGCTTTGTGCTGGACAGTCTGCGCGGCGTGCGGGAAAGTCTGCAGTATGGCGACGGCCCCCATCGTCTGGCTCAGATCAACGCCCGCACTGATGAACTTTCGTCGCAGGAGCGCCGCTTAAAGCTGGCGGGCGGCACGGCCCAGGCTGTCACCGGCGGCATCATTTTGCTGCTGGACGCCGGCATGCTGGCGCTGGCGGCGGGCCTTGCCCAAAGCGGCACCATCGGCTTTGACGGCTGCCTGATCGCCGTGGTGGCGCTGATGAGCAGCTTCGGCCCGGTCATCGCCCTGGCCAACCTGGGCACCGGACTGCAAAACACCTTTGCCGCGGGCAACCGTGTGCTGGACGTGCTGGACGAGCAGCCCACCGTGCGGGAAGTGACCGGCGGCGAGGACATCGCCTTTACCGGCGCTGCCTGCCGCCGTGTGACCTTTGGCTATGGCAGTGACGTGATTTTGAACGACGTATCGCTGGAAGTGCCGCAGAACTCCGTCATCGGCATCACCGGCCGCAGCGGCAGCGGCAAATCCACGCTGCTCAAGCTGATGATGCGCTTCTGGGATACGGATCTGGGCAAAGTCGAACTGTCCGGCGTGAACATTAAAAAGATCAACACCGCCAGCCTGCGCAGCGCCGAGAGCTTCGTCGAGCAGGACACCGTGCTGTTCCACGACAGCATTGAGGAAAATCTGCGCATAGCCAACCAGAACGCCACCCACGAGCAGGTGGTGGGGGCTTGCAAAAAAGCGTCCATCCACGATTTTATCATGACCCTGCCCCAGGGCTACGATACGCCGGTAGGGGAGCTGGGCAGTACCCTTTCGGGCGGCGAGCGCCAGCGTTTGGGCGTGGCACGGGCTTTTTTGCACGATGCGCCGTATATCCTGCTGGATGAACCCACCAGCAACCTGGACAGCCTGAACGAAGCGGTAATTCTAAAGAGCCTGGCCGAGGAGCGCAAGGACAAGACGGTGGTGTTGGTCAGTCACCGCGCCTCCACCATGCGCATTGCGGACCGCACCTACTCGGTAGAGAACGGGAGGATGAGCTGATGGCCGCCAAAACACCCGCCCAAAAGCGCGAGCAGGAAAAACAGACCGTGGGCTTGATGATCGAGCTGTACTGCCATGGCCACCACGGTACCAGGGGGCATGCCCTCTGCCCGGAGTGTGAGGCTTTGCGCAGCTATGCCGATGCCCGGGTGGACCACTGCCCGCACATGGAGACCAAGACCTTCTGCAGTGCCTGCAAGACTCATTGCTACAAGCCCCAGATGCGGGAGGCCATCCGCCAGGTCATGCGCTGGAGCGGCCCGCGGATGATCTTCCACCACCCCGTCCTGGCGATACGGCATTTGATCGAGACGAAAAAACAGAAAAAGTAATATGCCCCTGCAAATAGACGGCAACACGGAAAAGGCTCCCTCACAGAGGGAGCCTTTTCTGTGTAATCGCGTAACTTGCGCCAATTCTCCAAAAAGTTTTTGCAAATGCTATGGCAAACCCCTGCATAATATGGTATTATAATAAGCTGAAGACTTGTAGTGTGTCTGTATATAACTGTTGAGGAGTCTTTCTACTATGAACGAAACTAAAAAGCTGCGCGTTGCGCTGTTTTTCGGCGGCGTATCCAGTGAGCACGAGGTCAGCTGTGTTTCGGCCTCGACCTGGCTGCGCGCCCTGGCACAGGCCACCTGTGCCGATCGATACGAGGTGTTCCCCGTGGGCATCACCAAGCAGGGCCGCTGGCTGGCCTGCAGTCCCACGCCCGAGGCCATGGCCGACGGCAGCTGGGAGAAGGGTGCCGACTGCACCCCCTGCGTCCTCAGCCCCGACCGCACCGACCACGGCATCTGGCTGCTGAAGGACGGCAAGGCCGAGCTGGTCCACATCGACATCTGCGCTCCCGTCATGCACGGCAAAAACGGCGAGGATGGCACCATCCAGGGCCTGTTTGAACTGGCCCGCATCCCTTACGTAGGCTGCGGCGTGCTGGGCAGCGCTGTCTGCATGGACAAAGCCGTTGCAAACACCATCATGGATGCCGCCGGTGTGCCCCACTGCAAGTGGGCCAGCGCCATCCGCGCCGAGCTGGAGGGCGACCACAAGACCCTGCTGGACAGCATTGAACAGCGCCTGGGCTACCCCATCTTCGTCAAACCCGCCAACGCCGGTTCCAGCGTTGGTATTACCAAAGCTACCGACCGTGCTGTGCTGGAGCAGGCCGTCGTGACCGCCCTGAAAGAGGATGACAAGGTCGTCTTTGAGGAGTTCATCGACGGCCAGGAGGTCGAGTGCGCCGCCATCGGCAACCCCGACGACCCCGCCACCGTCTCCACCACCCGCCCCGGCGAAATTCTGGCCGGTGCGGAGTTCTACACCTACGATGACAAGTACAAAAACGGTGTCTCTCAGACTGTCATCCCCGCTCATCTGAGCGAGGAAAAGTTGGACGAAGTCCGCACAGAGGCCCGCCGTGCGTACCTGGCCCTGGGCTGCGCCGGTCTGTCCCGCTGCGACTTCTTTGTGGAGCGCGGCACCGGCCGTGTGCTTTGCAATGAGCTGAACACCCTGCCGGGCTTTACCTCCATCAGCATGTACCCGAAACTGATGGAGCACGAGGGCCTGAGCTATGCCCAGCTGGTGGACCGCCTGCTGCAGCTGGCCCTGCACCGTCGGAAGGGGGCATACTGATGGACACCCGCCCCATCGGAGTGTTTGACAGCGGTCTGGGCGGCTTGACCGCCGTGCGCCAGCTGCGCCGCGTGCTGCCCGGCGAGGACATCATTTATTTTGGTGATACCGGCCGCGTGCCCTACGGCTCCCGCGGGCGGGAGATCATCCGCCAGTATGCCCGGCAGGACATCCGCTTTCTTCTTTCCCACGATGTAAAGTTCATTATTGCTGCCTGCGGCACAGTGTCCTCCACCTACCCGCCCGAGGAAGCCGCCCGTCTGCCGGTGCCTTTTACCGGCGTGGTGGGTGCTACGGCTCGTGCGGCGGTGGATGCCACCCGCAACGGCAAGGTGGGCATCATCGGCACGGCGGCCACGGTGCGCAGCGGTTCCTACGCGGCGGTCATCAAGGACATGAAGCCGGAGACGGAGATCGTCGCCCGCGCCTGCCCCATGTTCGTGCCGCTGGTGGAAAACGGCTATGTGAACGACGGCAACCCCGTCACCAAGCTCATCATCGCCGAGTATCTGCAGGAGGTAAAGGATGCCGGGGTCGACACCCTGATCCTGGGCTGCACCCACTATCCGCTGTTGAAAAAGATGATCGGCGATTTCATGGGCAGCGATGTCACCCTGATCGATTCCGGAAAGGTCACGGCCCAGGCGGCCGCGGCGGCGCTGGCGGATCTGGGCCTGCTGAACGGCCGCGCCGAGGGCGGCAACGCCCATTACTACGTCAGCGACACGCCGGATAACTTCGACGAACTGGAACATCGCTTCCTCGGCGAATACGCCGGCGGCCCTGTTGAGCAGATCGCGATTGAAACTTACTAAGGCAACACCGCACAATTCCCGCCTGACGGCTTAAGCACCGCTCCGGCGGCTGCGGCACGGCATCTGCGTTGCCAAAATGCTCGATAAGACATCCAGTATTATCTGCGCTTTTGGCTTAGCATCTGCCGCACCTCGCTCGCCGTATCGGCACTTAGAATTATGCGGTATTGCCCTAAATAAGCATCTTCTGCCCAAAGGCCCCCTCTGGGAGGATGACTCCCCACAGCGTGGGGAGATGTCGCGTAGCGACAGAGGGGTCCGGCCGCGTAAGCGGTCCCGCGAAGCGGGTGGGGGAGAGAGCCTACCCTTAAGCACAAACTTATATTTGTATAAGGAAAAACCATGCAGGAAAATTTTCTCATCACCATCAAAGGCACCATGGAGCAGCGCGGCGACAGCGACACCGTCGAACTGATGACCCGCGGCTCCCTCGTCCACAAAGAGGGTGCCTATTATATCGTTTATAAAGAAACCGAAGCCACCGGCTACGATGGATGCACCACCACCGTCAAGGTGGCCGAAGATGCCCGTAAAGTATCAATGCTGCGGTACGGCAAGGTGCCCAGCCAGCTTATCATTGAGAAAGGCACCCGCCATCTCTGCCATTACGAGACCGGCTACGGTGCCATCAGCCTGGGCGTCGCCGCCGATGTCATCGAGCATGAACTGACCGAGGAGGGCGGCAAGCTGAAATTCAGCTATACGCTGGATTCCGGCGCCGAGAATTTCATCAGCCGCAACCTCGTGGACATCACGGTGGAAGCCCTGCCCGAAAACTAAGTCGTACAAAAGCAAAACTCCCACAGGAGGTAACCTATGGACTATAAAAACTACAACCCCCGCCAGGCCGCGCTGACCGAAGCCCGCGCCCTGCTGACCGATGCCGCCAAGGCCGCCGTGGCCGATGGCACCCTGCCCGCCGCGGAACTGCCCGATTTCATCGTCGAGATCCCGGCGGATGTCAAAAACGGTGACGTAGCATCCAACATTGCCATGGCCGGTGCCCGTGCTTTCCACAAGGCACCCCGCCAGATCGCTGAGGCTATCACCGCCAAGCTGGACCTGAACGGCACGCTGTTCTCCGGCGTGGACATTGCAGGCCCCGGCTTCATCAACCTGTTCCTGGGTCAGGATTGGTTCACCAGCGTTGTCTGCGCCGCCTGCGCCAACCCGGAATACGGCCGCACCGACGCCGGTGCCGGCAAAAAGTATAACGTGGAGTTCGTTTCCGCCAACCCCACCGGCCCCATGCACATGGGTAACGCCCGCGGCGGTGCCCTGGGTGACGGTCTGGCCGCCTGCCTAGATTGGGCCGGCTGCGATGTCACCCGCGAGTTCTATATCAACGACGCCGGCAACCAGATCCAGAAGTTCGGCAAGAGCCTGGCCATCCGCTACCTGCAGCTGTACAAGGGCGAGGAAGCCTGCCCGCTGCCCGAGGAGTGCTACCAGGGTGCTGACATCATTCAGCGCGCCAAGGAGTTTGCTGAGGTCCATGGCGACAGCTATGTCAATGCCGACTTCGAGGAGCTGAAAGAGGCTCTCATTGCCGACGCCCTGCCCAAGAACATTGCCGGCCTGCAGCGCGACCTGGGCAAGTATCGTATCGATTATGATGTCTGGTTCCACGAGAGCGACCTGCACAAGTCCGGTGCGGTCCAGGCGGTTGTGGATAAGCTGCTGGAGATCGGTGCCTGCTACAAGGCCGAGGACGGCGCTATCATGTACCGCAGCGCCCAGTACGCCGCCAAGTACGGCGTCGTCAACAAGAAAAAGGCTGACGACGGCAGCGAGGAAGAGGCTAAGGACGAGGTCCTCGTCCGCGCCAACGGCATCCCCACCTACTTTGCCGCCGACATCGCCTACCATTATAATAAGCTGGCCGTCCGCGGCTTTGACAAGGCCATCGACGTCTGGGGCGCCGACCACCACGGCCACGTGGCTCGCATGAAGGGTGCTATGGATGCCATCGGCCTGGACGGCAATCGCCTGGACATCGTGCTGATGCAGATGGTCAACCTGATGCGCGACGGCAAGCCCGTGCGTATGAGCAAGCGTACCGGCAAGGCCATCACCCTGACCGACCTGCTGGACGAGGTGCCTATCGATTCCGCCCGTTTCTTCTTCAACCAGCGCGAAAGCTCCTCCACCCTGGACTTTGACCTCGACCTGGCCGTGCGCAACGACAGTGAGAACCCCGTCTACTATGTGCAGTATGCCCACGCCCGCATCTGCTCCGTGCTGAAAAAGCTGGAGAGCGAGGGCATCACCTTCAACGGTGTGGACGGTGTTGATGCCTCCGTGCTGACCGACCCCGCCGAGCAGGCCCTGATCCGCCTGCTGGCTGCCTTCCCGGCAGAGATCGTGGCCGCGGCCGATAAGTACGACCCCGCCCGCATCACCCGCTACTGCATCGATGTGGCCTCGGCTTACCACCGCTTCTATAACGCCTGCCGCATCATGGGCACCGAGGGTGCTGTCCAGCAGGGCCGCATTGCCCTGTGTCTCGCCGTGCGCGGCGTCATCCGCAACATCCTGACCATGTTCAAAGTCAGCGTGCCGGAAACGATGTAAAAGTGTGAAAAAATCCCTTGACAAGGCACGGTTTCTATGGTAAACTATTGCCTGTAAAAAAAGCAGCAACCGGCAGTAGGCCGTCGGCTCACCTTGCGGGCGCAAAGCCCCGGGTCATACCAGATACGCACTTGGTGCGCAACTACGTATGTTCGGCGGCTGCTTTTATGGCAGCCGCTTTTATCATTTATCATACACTTGTGGGAGGTGTGTTCCAATCGCCAGCAACAGCAATTCCAAGGAACTGGAAATCAATGAGCAGATCCGCGATAAAGAGATCCGCCTGATCGGGGCGGACGGCGCGCAGATGGGCATTATGAGCCCGCGCGACGCACTGCGTATGGCTATCGACAAAGATCTTGACCTGGTCAAGGTTGCGCCGCAGGCCAAGCCGCCGGTGTGCAAGATCCTGGATTACGGCAAGTACCGTTTCGAGATGCAGAAAAAGGAAAAGGAAGCCAAGAAGAACCAGAAAGTGGTTGAACTCAAGGAGATCCGCCTTTCCCTGAATATCGACACCAACGACTTCAACACCAAGGTGAACCAGGCTGCCAAATTCCTGCAGCAGGGTCACAAGCTCAAGGTGAGCATCCGGTTCCGCGGCCGTGAAATGGCACATACCAGCCTGGGTCTGGAAGTGCACAAGCGGTTTGCCGATGCGTTGGCAGGCAAGGCCGTCATCGACAAGCAGCCCAAGCTTGAGGGCCGCAGCATGATGATGTTCATGTCCCCCGCACCCAACAAGTAAGAAGTAACTCTTTAGGAGGAAACAACAATGGCTAAAATGAAGCTCAAGACCCTTTCCGGCGCAAAGAAGCGCTTCAAGATGACTGCTTCCGGTAAGATCAAGCGCAATGCGACCAAGCGCCGTCACATCCTGACCAAGAAGACCACCAAGCTCACCCGCGGCCTGCGCATGCCCAAGTATGTCGACAAGACCAACGAGGCTGCTGTCAAGAAAATGATGCCCTACGGTGGCTAATCGCCCCGCGGCAAGGTCAGTTAACTTAAGAGTGTATAAAGGAGATATAAACCATGGCTCGTATTAAAGGCGCTACCATGACGCACAAGCGTCGTGCTAAGACTCTCAAACTCGCAAAGGGCTACTACGGTGCTAAGTCCAAGCACTTCCGCATGGCCAAGCAGGCCGTCATGAAGTCCGGCAACTACGCTTTCGTTGGCCGTAAGCAGAAGAAGCGTCAGTTCCGCAACCTGTGGATCACCCGCATCAACAACGCTGTTCGCGCTCAGGGCATGAACTACTCCAGCTTCATGAACGGCCTGAAGAAGGCTGGCGTCGAGCTGAACCGCAAGATGCTGTCTGAAATGGCTATCCACGATCCCGCCAGCTTCAACGCTCTGGTCGAGACCGCCAAGAAGGCTCTGTAATAATTCTTGCAAAAAGACTCACGCGCACGCGTGAGTCCTTTTGTGTTTAAAGGGGAAAGCTATAGCACAGCCGTTTTACGGCTTACTGTGGGTGGCTTTCCTGCATAGGGAATCCCTATCGTTCATAAAACAACATTGATTTTACGGGAGAGGGGCGCTACAATGGATATAATCACCAGCCGCGACAACGCAGGCGTAAAGTATGCCTGCACACTGCGCGATAGTGAGAAGCAGCGTGCGGCGGAGGGGCTGTTTTTTGCCGAGGGGCCGAAGCTTTGCCTGGAACTGGCCAAAAGCTGCACCCCGCGCACGGCTTATGCCACCGAGGCGGCTATGGAAAAGACGCCCGCGTTGGAAAGCTTGCGCCCCACGCTGATCGCGCCTCACGTGGCCGAAAAGCTGGCGGGCACCAAGACGAGCCAGGGCGTGTTTGTGCTGTTTGAACAGCCCGCGCCCCCGGTAGAGCGGCTGGACACCGCTACCCACATCCTGGCGCTGGAAGGCGTGCAGGACCCCGGCAATGTGGGCACCCTGCTGCGCAGCGCCGCGGCCTTTGGGTACGACCTGGTCCTGTTGGGACCGGGGTGCGCCGCACCGTTTTCGCCCAAAACACTGCGCTCCTCGATGGGCGCGGCCGGGCGGCTGCCGGTACTGCATGTGGACGACCTGCCCGCCACCCTGCAAGGCCTGCGCGCCCGGGGTGTGGCCTGCCTGGCCACCGCTCTGTACAACTCCCGCCCGCTGGGTGAAGCCGGGCAGGAGTTCCCGCAGGGACTCTGCGTAGTCATTGGCAGCGAGGGCCAGGGCCTGACGGATGCCACCGTGGCCGCCTGTGACCTGGCCGTGCGTATCCCGATGACCGACCAGGTGGAAAGCCTGAACGCCGGTGTGGCCGGCAGCGTGCTGCTGTGGCAGTTCCGCAATGTGTAAAAACATAGTATCATAAGGGAAGGGGAGACGCGCGTGGATAAGACACTGGCCTGGCTTTGGCTGGCGGATGCCGTTGGTTCTGCCTGCCAGAACGCCCGCGATCTGCTGGCGCTCTACCCCGACCCAGAAGCTTTATACGAAGCCCTGCGCGCCGGGCGGGAAGCACCGCCCTACTTTTTGAGCGACCACGCCGCCGCCCAGCTGTGCGACACCACACCCTTTGATTATGAGGAGCGGCTGGACCACTGTCTGCTGACCGGTGTGGAAATCATCACTCCCGATGATGCCGCCTACCCGGATCGCTTGCGGGACCTGCCGGATATGCCGCTGGTGCTGTACGTCACCGGCGAGTCCGCCTGCCTGAACGGCCACCGCTATGTGGGCATGGTGGGCACCCGCCGCCCCAGCGTTTACGGGCGGCAGGCGGCGTTTGACCTTTCGCTGGAGATGGCCAAACAGGGAGCCGTCATTGTCAGCGGTCTGGCGGACGGTCTCGACAGTGAGGGCCACCGCGCGGCGGTGGAAGCTGGCACACCCACCGTGGCGTTCCTCGGAACGGCCATCGATACGACCTACCCCGCCGCCAATGTCAAGTTGCGCCAGCGCATCGAGAAAGGCGGCGGCGCCGTCTGCAGCGAGTACCCGCCCGGCTACCAGGGTAAGCAAAAGGGCACTTTTCTGGCCCGCAACCGGCTGATCGCCGGCCTGTCGGAGGTGCTTTGTGTGGCCGAGGCTCGCATCCGCAGCGGCACGCTGAACACCGTGTCCCACGCCGAAAGCCTGGGCCGCCCGGTGCTGGCTGTGCCGGGCAGTATTTACAGCGCCCAAAGCCAGGGCACCAACGAGCTGCTGCGCTCCGGCCGGGCCGGGGTGCTGTGCCAGGCAGCGGACGTGCTGGCCTGTATGGGCGTGGAAAGTGAAAGCGCCGCGCCGGAGCAATCGGCCTTTGCGGTGGAACAAACCAGCCCCGACGCCCAGGCCGTCTATGCGGCACTGGGCCCCACGCCCAAAGGCGTGGACGAGTTGGCCGCTGCCACCGGCCTGTCCGCCAGCCGGGTGCTGGCCGCCTGTACCGAATTGGAGTTGTACGGCGGTGCACAAAGTCAGCCGGGACGGCGCTATGTCGCCCTGTAAAATATAGAGTTAAGTTGAGGTAACCTATGCCGAAATTAGTCATAGTGGAGTCCCCTGCCAAAGCAAAGACCATCAGCAAATACCTGGGCCGGGGCTATAAAGTTACGGCCAGCATGGGCCACGTGCGTGACCTGCCCGCCAGCCAGCTGGGCATTGATGTGGACAACGGCTTTGCGCCGAAGTATATCACCATCAAGGGCAAGCAGAAACTGGTCAAGGAGCTGAAAGCCGAGGCTAAAAAGTGCGACGGCGTCCTGCTTGCAACCGACCCGGACCGCGAAGGCGAAGCCATCAGCTGGCATTTGGCCAACATTTTGGGCCTGGACCCCGCCGCCCCCAACCGCGTGACCTTTGACGAGATCACCAAAAAGGGCGTCAAGGAGGGTATGGCCCATCCCCGTGCCATCAACATTGATCTGTTCAACGCCCAGCAGGCCCGGCGCGAACTGGACCGCCTGGTGGGCTACAAGCTCAGCCCGTTCCTGTGGCGCAAGGTCCGCCGCGGCCTCTCCGCCGGTCGTGTGCAGAGCGTGGCAGTGCGCCTGATCCGCGACCGCGAGCTGGAAATTGAAAACTTCAAGCCCGACGAATATTGGAACATCGACGCCGCGCTGTACCCCCAGAGCAACAGCAAAAACGGCTTTACGGCCCGCCTGGCCGCTACCGCTGACGGCAAAAAGCTGACCGTCACCAACAAAGAGCAGGCCGATACCATCGTGGCCGCGCTGGATGGTAAAAGCTACACCATCTCCAAACTGGAAAAAGGCAAGCGCCGCCGCCAGCCCGCGCCGCCCTTCATCACCTCCACCCTGCAGCAGGACGCCAGCCGTGCCTTTGGCTTCTCGGCCACCCGCACGATGCGCGCTGCCCAGACATTGTACGAAGGCATGGACATTGCAGGCCACGGCACCGTGGGTCTGATCACCTACATGCGTACCGACTCGCTGCGCATCGCCGCCGAGGCCAGCGCCGCCGCCAAACAGTTCATCGCGGGCCGCTGGGGCGACAACTACGTCTGCAACACCCAGCGCAAGTGGAAGTCCCGCTCGGCCACGGCCGCCCAGGACGCCCACGAAGCGATCCGCCCGTCTATGCCGGAACTGACCCCCGATGAAGTGGAGCAGAGCATCAGCGGCGACACCGCCAAACTGTACCGCCTGATCTGGAGCCGCTTTATGGCCAGCCAGATGGCCGACTGCATCCAGGATACCGTCTCGGTGTCCATCACGGCAGGGGATTACCTCTTCCGTGCATCTGGCTTCCGCGTGTCTTTTGATGGCTTCACCGCCCTGTACGAGGAATCCACCGACGACAAGCAGAAAAAGGAGACCGCCCTGCCCCCGCTGGAGGAGGGCCAGACCCTCAAACTGCGCAGCCTGACGGCAGACCAGAAGTTCACCCAGCCGCCGCCGCTCTACACCGAAGCCACGCTGATCCACGCACTGGAAGAAAACGGCATCGGCCGCCCTTCCACCTACGCGCCCATCATCACCACCATCGTCGACCGCGGCTATGTGGAAAAAGACCAGAAAAAGCTGAAAACCACCCCGCTGGGTCAGGCCGTCAACACTGTGATGATGGAGCAGTTCCCCAACATTGTAGATGTGAAATTCAGCGCAGATATGGAGAAAAAGCTGGATATTATCGAGGCTGGCAAGGCTGACTGGGTCCAGACCATCGATGACTTCTACAAAGGCTTTGCCAAGAGCCTGGAGGACGCCGAGAAGAACATGGAGGGCAAGCGCGTCAAGGTCGAGGACATCCCCACCGACGAGATCTGCGAAAAGTGCGGACGCCCCATGGTCATCAAATCCGGCCGGTACGGCAAGTTCGTGGCTTGCTCCGGCTTCCCGGAGTGCCGCAACGCCCACCCGCTGGTCAAAGATACCGGCGGCATCTGCCCGGAGTGCGGCGGCCACATGTTGGTGCGCAAAAGCGCGAAAGGGCGCATTTATTACGGCTGCAGCAACTACCCCAAGTGCAACTTTATGACCTGGGACGAGCCTGTGCCTGAAAAATGCCCCCAGTGCGGCCAGACCCTGTTTAAGAAAAAAGGCCAGCTCTACTGCGCCAAAGAGGGCTGCGGCTTTACGAAGCCTATCGAAAAGAAGTGAAAAATGGCGGAATAACGCCGAAACCATAACGGAGTGACTATGCAAGTAAACGTGATCGGTGCCGGTCTGGCGGGGTGCGAAGCCGCGCTGTGGCTGGCGGACGCCGGTGTGCAGGTAGACCTGTACGAACAAAAACCGGGCAAGTTTTCGCCCGCCCATAAAAGTGCCGGCTTTGCCGAGCTGATCTGCTCCAATTCGCTGAAAGCAGAGCGCCCGGACTCTGCCTCCGGCCTGCTCAAGCTGGAAATGAAGATGATGGGCAGCCACCTGCTGAAGGCGGCCGAGACCGCCCGCGTGGCGGCCGGCGGTGCGCTGGCAGTGGACCGGGATGTCTTCTCCGCCGCTGTTACTGAGATGGTGGAAAAGCACCCGAATATCACAGTGCATCGTGAGGAAGTGACCGCTCTCGACGAAAGCGTGCCCGTGCTGGTAGCCTCCGGCCCGCTGACCGAGGGAGCCCTGGCGGACGCCGTGGCCGGCCTGACCGGTGACCACCGCCTGAGCTTTTTTGACGCGGTAGCGCCCATCGTTACCGCCGAAAGCCTGGAATACGAGAAGGTCTTCGCTGCTTCCCGCTATGGCCGCGGCGAGGCCGATTACCTTAACTGCCCCTTTAACAAGGAAGAGTACGAGGCTTTCCACGCCGAGCTGATCGCCGCCGAGCGCGCGCCGCTCCACGATTTTGACGGCGATCTCACCGTTTACGAGGGCTGCATGCCCATCGAGGTCATGGCTGCCCGCGGGGCTGATACGATCCGCTTTGGCCCGCTGCGCCCGGTGGGCCTGCGGGACCCCCGCACCGGGCACCGACCCTGGGCGGCTGTGCAGCTGCGCGCCGAGAACACCGCCCGCACGCTGTACAACCTCGTCGGCTTCCAGACGAACCTCAAATGGGGTGAGCAGAAGCGGGTGTTCAGTATGATCCCGGGCCTCGAGCATGCCGAGTTCGTGCGTTACGGCGTCATGCACCGCAACACGTTTTTGGAAAGCCCCAGCGTGCTGACCGGGCAGCAATTTCTGAAGGAACACCCCAACGTGTTTTTTGCGGGCCAGATCACCGGCTTTGAGGGCTATATGGAAAGCGCCGCCAGCGGCTTGCTGGCTGCCCGCCAGATCTTGGCCCGCCTGCAGGGCCGTGAGCTGCCCCCGCCGCCCGCCAGCACGATGTGTGGTGCGCTGCTGGATTATATCACCACGCCCAACAAGGACTTCCAGCCCATGGGCGCGAACATGGGCATCTTGCCCCGCACCGAAGAAATCAACACCATCCGCGATAAGCGCGAGCGCTACGCCGCTCTTTCGCAGAACGCACAAAACGCCATGCACGCATGGGTGGAGGAATACAAATGAAAATTTTAGTAGATGCCATGGGCGGCGATAACGCCCCGCTGTGCGTTTTGCAGGGCGCTTCTCAGGCTGCGGCCGAGTTTGGCGACGGCATGGAGCTGGTGCTGCTGGGCGAAGAAGACGCTATCAAGGATTGTGCCGCCCAGAACAAAATTAACCTGGCACCATTCACCATTATCAATTGCACCGAGAATATCGACATGCACGACGACCCCGTCAAGGCTGTGCGCCACAAAAAGGATTCCAGCCTGGTCAAGGGCCTGACGATGCTGAAAAACGACGAGGCGGACGCCTTTGTCAGCGCCGGTTCCACCGGTGCACTGCATGTGGGCACCAGCCTGATCGTGCGGACGATCAAAGGTGTCAAGCGCCCGGCGCTGGCTACCCCGATGCCCGGCGCGAAGCAGAACTTTCTGCTGCTGGATTGCGGCGCCAACGTTGAGTGCCGCTCCGAAATGCTGAACGCCTTCGGCACCATGGGCAGCGTCTACGCCGAGAAGGTCATGGGCCGCACCGCCCCCAAAGTCGCGCTGGTCAATAACGGCGCCGAGGAGACCAAGGGCACGCCCATCTACCGCGAGGCCCACCAGTTGCTCAAAGCTAACCCTTGTATCCATTTCGCCGGCAACATCGAGCCGCGCTACATCATGGATGGCGAGGTGGACGTCGTCGTCTGCGACGGTTTCGTCGGCAACGTGGTCCTCAAGCTGACCGAGGGCGTCGCCAAGACGCTGCTGGGCATGCTGAAGAAAATTTTCCTGCAAAACCTCATCACCAAGCTCAGCTACCTGGGCATCAAAGGCGGCCTGGGCGAGCTGAAACGGATGATGGACTCTGAGGAAGTGGGCGGTGCGCCGCTGCTGGGCGCTGCCAAGCCGGTCATCAAGGCCCACGGTTCCAGCCACGCCAAAGGCATCAAAAACGCCATCCGCCAGGCCAAGCTGTGCGTCGCCAACGACCTGTGCGGCACCATGCAGACCGCCCTGGCCGCTGTGGCCGAAAAGGCCGAAGCCGAGAAAGCCGAGCCTGTAAAAGAGTAAACGCTATCGTACTGTTGTTTTAAGAAAGGCATGAGACAGATGGCAAAAAAACCGGAAGAACTGCAGCAAGTACTGCATTATACCTTTAAAAATCCCGCGCTGCTGCGCATTGCATTGACCCACACCAGCTTTGCCAACGAGAGCAAGGTCGCCACCACCCACAACGAGCGCCTGGAGTTTTTGGGCGACAGCGTGCTGTCCGTTGTGGTGGCGGACTACCTGTTCCACCAGTCCGGCCGGCCTGAAGGCGAGCTGACCCGCATGCGCGCCAGCCTCGTCAGTGAGGATGCGCTGTTCCAGTTTGCCCAGGAGATCCACCTGGGCGAGTACCTGCGCCTGGGCCACGGCGAGGATCTGGG
>ENA-ORLY01001202-ORLY01001202.1-human-gut-metagenome-genome-assembly--contig:-NODE-1202-length-32273-cov-22.006026_pt1 | contig 32273 bp, 35 predicted proteins | sample MGYA00243071_ERZ508832 | MGnify/ENA primary metagenome ERZ508832 (study PRJEB26277, sample SAMN04329777) | human gut metagenome | biome: human-associated habitat | host: Homo sapiens | place: USA... | reverse complement strand
ATAAATACTAATATACAATCCTATCAGTATCACCATCATGCTGATGAGAAAGGCAGGCATTGCCCGGCGCATCACCCAACGATAGATATTATAGCCGCCACCGATATAAAACGTCTTCTGCTGGCCTGCCGTTTCCGGATAACAAGGGGTGAACTGTACCTGCAAGCTGCTCACATTACTTGAAAACCTGACAATATTCCAAGTCCAGCCCGGAGTATTTCCCCATATGCCGGGTACAGCATCCAGCTGATAGATCAGCTTCCCATCTGCATACACCACAATCTCCTGATGTGTCGAATAAAACACGATCGAGTTCGTCTCATCATCGTTTTGATCCAATATAAAATCGTACAGCTCCCTGCCGTCATCCAAGACGCTGACTGCGTCCGGCGTACATGCCTGTAATGGCTTTACCTCCGGCACACTGTCTGAGGTGCAGATCATGCACAGAAGCACCATAGCAAATACGACTGATACAATTATAATAAGCTTTCCCTGTTCCTTCTCCATTACTTCCCTCAATATCCAACGATCCGTTTGGTACTATAGTACTAATTTTCTTATTATTTGTCAACACAGTATCGTATCTATCTCACGTTTGAAAATATTATAATTCTGCTCATCCCGGAGGGAACAATATATGGCCAGTTCTATGGTTTTAAAACATTTTCTGTAACGAGCGATCACATTGGAAAACGCAGCTGCCACAGCCTCCGGATCATTCTCAAAAGCTCCGCATCCGAACGCCCCCAGAATGACCACTTCATTGCCTCCCGCCACGGCCACATCCAGAATTCTGGTCAGACGCTTCTCATGCAATGCCTGCTGCTGTGCTCTCGTCATCTTCACGGTCTTATTACCGTCTCCGAGATTCATCCCATTGGCCGGGAGCAGACGCAGATTCGGTGCTGCACAGGTGATCACATTCACAGAATACCAATCTGATTCCGGAAGTGGTGCCGGTGACGCAGTATCGGATTTGAATACAATGACTTCCGGCGTATAGATGCAGTCATCATTGTGGATCGGATCCTGCGCATATCTGTGTGGAGAATAAAAGCCTGCCCACATTTCCTTCGTATTCAGACAAAAATACAGGGTGGAGCAGCGGCACAGGCATTCCTCCTGGGCAGAGCTTCCCTTGGTCACACCACCTCCGGGATTCGTCGCTGATGCAAAATTGTGAACACATACCCTTTCTCCCGGATACCCGGCAGCTGCCTCATAGCTTCGCTTCTTCGACACTATGATTTCCGCATCCTTCTCATATCTGTCACGATTCTGTGCAAGCTCCGGCATCAGGTCCGTGACTTCCATCATCTCCGGGATCAGCACCTGTTCTGCCACAGAGCGCTTCACTGCCTCTTGCAGCCCCGGATCTTCCTTTACCCGTTTTTCTGTATCCTGAAAAATTCTAACATTCTCATCCCTTGCCATGATCCGTTTCTCCTCCCATCTGTCCCGGCACTGGCACTGCAACTGCACTTTCCTTCTGTTCCAGCGGCAGTATCGCATAGTATACCAGCGTGTGCTTGTCATCCGGCTGACAGTCCCGGTGATAATGGCCGAAATACCAATGCCTGTAATGCAGCTTCTGTTCCAAAGACCCCAGATAGTCCGTCAGCAGATCCGGGGCACAGGAGCGTCCCGTCCCGGCATTGATCCGGTCCTGCAGCGTGCTGGCACAACAGTGTGTGATCACATAATCTACCTCGTAGTGATATCGTTCCAGATTGCGCAGGCCCTCCTGCAGTTCTCCCTCTGTCGGCAGCTCCTGGGGCCACCAGCTTTCCTGAAGGATCCGGTAGGGAAGATAATTCCGGTCTGCCCTGCGCTTCTGTTCTGCGAAATCCACCGTCTGACGATCCAGAATTCCTCCCTGAATGTCATGGGAAGATGCCCCTCCGAAAGTGAAAAAGGTCTTGCCGTCAATCTCGAAGACCTGTCCCCGTTCCAGCAATATCACCTTGTCCCGGATAATGTGCCGCGCTTTCCCGCCATGCCATTCTTCCAGCGGATATTCCCCGATCATATCATAGTTTTCATGGTTTCCCTGTACCCACAGAATGGTGTAAGGTTTCTCCGCAAAATTTTTACAATGATACTCAAAAGTTTTATCCTTCGCCCAGCACAGTCCAAAATCTCCGCAGATAATGATGTAATCTTCTTTTGTCAGTTCCATGCCGGTTCTCCGTAATCTTTTCGCGGAAAATTTTGTGAAATCCCCGTGGGTATCTCCCGTTATGTAAATCATACTGCTCTCCCTGTGCACCTTCTCTTCCATTCCGCACTATGCGGCATTTCCCCAGATATGACTAGAAGAGGGCACCAGGTCCTCTTCTACCAAAAGCTCCATCGGGCTTACACGATACAAAATAGCTAAAGCAATCAAATTGTCGGCCTGGGGAAAGCACTTTCCGGCTTCCCATTTATACACGGCCTGCGTAGATTCAAAGCCCATGTATTCCATGACCTGCTTCACGGAGATCTTCCGCTCCTGACGGATTGCTCTCATCCGTGCGCCGCTGGCCACAATGTCAAAATGCGGTCTTCCCATCATACGCCTCCTTCCGATGCCGTACAGCATCCAGTTGCATATCCGTCTTTCCGTAGACTTTTACTATAACACAAAGAATCTCTTTTGCCTATTAACCGTTGGTTAAATTATCACAAAATTTCCTACCAGTACTGTTCTCCCCAGTATCTGGTCAGAATCCTCTCCATGTTGGCTCTCCCACCGGGTTGGCCGTATGGATCTCCACCGGATAAAAGGTCTCACGTTCTGCCAGCCATAATTTCATAGTCCTCTCTCCCACATCATTTCCAGGTTATCTTCCGTTCCTGGCAACACTGCGCGTATCCTGTCCGGTAACAATATCACGCGTTTCCCGCACTGAGGGCATACTGCCGCATGGAATGTCTCTCCGGTCTCTACAGACCGGTATTTTTTGATCGTCGGTCCCTCTTCGACATCCATCCACATGAAACGATGGCTGCAGGAAGGACAAATCACTTCACGTACCTGCATTTTTGTTCCTCATCCTATGGGCTCTCTTGCTCTCTCCTTGCTGTAGGATAATATTAGCATACTGCATGGAAAGAAATACCGTTTCAGGTAAAGTTTACAGGAGTTATTCCAATCATTGTGTGTGATAAACTTCCATACCTGACTTGCCAATGTTATATCACCACACCACAACAATGATCTACTTCATGTTGGATGATCTGGGCTGTCCAGCCGGTGTATTTGCCATGCTGTTTCCTGAAATTGCTATCCAGGTAATCCACTTCAATCTCTTCGTATCTCGTGCAGGGTCTCACACCTTCCAGTGACAGACATCCTTCCTCTGTCTGGTACGGACGCAGCTTTTTCGTGATCACCGGATTGATCATGGCAAATTGAAACGGGCCTGCTGCCACTGCAATAATATTTTTCCGAACCCCTATCATATTTGCCGCCATTCCGACACAATGATCCAGATTCGCTCTCAGAGTATCCAGCAGATCTGTCACTACCTGTGCGTCCACCTCCGTGGCATTCTCGGATTTCTGTGTTAAAAACATTGGATCGCGTGTGATTTTCTTTATCATTTGTTTTACACTCCTTCCATATAAGCTTTACATTCCCATTTCTTCTATCTCTTTTAACATAAATTCTTCTAGCCTCTTCTTGTCCGGCAAATGCAACATATAAGTTGAAACAAATAATTGATTATCCATGCCAGATAATGCATACTCTACCATCTGAGAACCTTTCTCCGTACATAATAGTATTCCCACCGGGGGATTATCTCCTTCCGTCATTTCATTTTTCTTATAATACCCCACATAAGCATTAAGCTGTCCTAAATCCTCATGTTTGAACTCATCATTTTTAAGTTCAATAATAACATTACAGTGTAAAAGTCGATTATAAAAAACAAGGTCTATAAAATAGTATTTATCGTCTATTACAATTCGCTTTTGTCTGGCCTCAAAGCAGAACCCCTCTCCGAGTTCAAGAATAAATTCCTTTAAATGCTCCATAAGAGCTTGTTCTAAATCAGATTCTGACACGACATCCTTTGCATCAAGTCCTAGAAATTCAAATGTAAATGGATCTTTAATTGATAACATTGTGCCATTTGCATTTCCAACAGACTTTTTCAATAAAATTTCCGGATTTTTGCTTATTTCTGCTCTTACATAAAGATTTGTTTTTATCTGTCTGCGAAGTTCTCTTACATTCCAATTACACTTCATGCATTCTGTTTCATAAAAAAATCTTTCAAACGCATCATTCAGTACCATAATTTCTCGAATATGTGAAAACGACAAGTTATTAACTAATACATCCGGATTTGTCACAAATTCGTTCGACACCGTCGAACTTTTTCCCAAATCCGGTAATTTAAATTTGCTCGACACTGTCGAACCAATTTGTGGATATACCTTATAAAACTGCCTGCAAACCTTAAATAACGTTTCGTTCAGTCCCTTATAATCAATCTTTTTCTCCAGATTTTTCAAAAGATGAGAACCATATTCAGCTCTATCACTGCCATCCTGTTCATATTCAACTATATAATAACCAATCGCCCAATTTCGCAATGTCATAAGTTGGTTAACGGCACTTTTTGCTGCTGAACTTGCTTTTTCATTTATCTGCTTAATGCTATCTGCAAGAAGTTCAAATTTCATTGTCCTTTTCCTTCCGTCTGTAGGTATCTATTGTTGTCATTGGGTAACTAAGCAGGACTCTCTCTGAAATCACAGACATCAACTCTCACTGATATAGAAATTTTGAAATAGAAAAACTGCTTATGCATAGAGGATAGCAAACTGTGCCGGGATTGTCAACGTAGCATAATAGCCAAATTCAGACGGTTCGAATTTGGCTATTATTTTACGCTGTTTTAGAACTTTACAACTTCCGGTGCATGGGTGAAAGAGGAAAACGTAGATCTCTGCTTTCGGATTCGCATGCAGCTGCTTCGAAACCTCTTTTACTTTGCCGGAACATTCCGGTCTGTTCCATTATAAAACACCAGAAAGCTCGGGGTCGGAATCTTTTGAATTCCGGAGGAATATAGGGACTTTTCATCTACCAGATCCTGATATTCACTGGCTATGTAAAACAAATCTCGCAATGGAATATTGGGGTTATACGTAGACTGATGTTCATACAGGTACAATCCCATTTCCAGTACAAATGCCAGATCGTTCTTCATGCCCATATAAATGGCATTTTCCAGAGTCACGATCTCCAACTCTTCCGGGTTCTGATAATGTTTCCCTGTTACTGCATTATACAGAGATAACAAATTTTCGATTTGGGAAAATATCCATCGAAAAATAGTATCCTTGTATTTGCGGTTAGCAATAAGCAATTCGTAGCTGCGTTTCTTCATAGTGTCCTCCTGTTCCCATAGCACTTGAAATCCAGAAGGTACACTTCGCCTGTCCTATCCACTTGTCATTCAACGTACTATGCTGTGCATGCATGGTTAATGTGGTATAAAAGCATAGAATTCATTGAAATGATATAGATGTGTGGATCAGCTCTCGCTGCCGGAATCGTAAGAATATATGCTTTGAGATTATAGTACTAACAATTCCGGCACTTGTCAACACAGCACTTCCTATATATGTGAAAACAACAGACGTTGCAAATCCAGTTCTTTCCTGCCAATCTCCGATAAATGGCTGTACGCCTACTCCATACTCTTTCTGATCTTATCAATCAGTGTCACATCCGCCGGAAGCCACTGTACGGAATCCAGTTCTTCCTTCGTCAGCCACCTGGCGGCTTCCGCCTCAAGAAGCTTCAGTTCTCCCGACGCAACCTCACACCAGAAACAATCCATGGATAAATGGAATGCCGGGTAATCGTACTCTATGGTGTCTATCAGGTCTCCGACTCTGACCGTAGCATCCAGTTCCTCCCGGATCTCTCTGACAACCGCCTGCTGTGGAGTTTCTCCGGCTTCGATCTTCCCGCCGGGGAATTCCCAGCCACCTTTGAATTCTCCGTAACCTCTTGCGGTGGAAAATATTTTTGTTTTGTGCTCTATGGAATCGCAGATTACGGCTGCGACTACGCGAATGGTTTTCATACTGCTTTGTTCTCCTTTGAAATATTGCTCTGTAAATACCTTAACAAATCCTCGCGCACAGGATGATGCATCTTCATGGTCACCTTCGCGATCGGTTTCATTTTACCACTGTTGTCTTCTTTCTGGCTATCTACAGATTCTATAATATCAAATTGTCCCATATAATAAAAGCTTGATTCCGCATCACTCTTTTTCACCAATAGATGTTTTCTCGGTGCTGTCAGTACTTTCTGCATGTAAGGACTGCTATTATCCTTACCAATCTGGGAATCCCATTTAAAAATCAGATTATCCTCGAAAGCATCCGCATAATCAGGTTTTCCATCCGCGTAGTTCTTGCCCTCTTCGGCCTCTTCCTTATGATATGTAATAAAAATGAATACATCATCACCAATTCGACTCATTCCATACATTGTAGAAGACATATCTTTCCCACAATTCATCAAAAGGCTCACGTCTCTTCTGGAATATTTCTCATATAAGACAAACGGTGTTTGCTCTACTTTTCCATGAGCATACTTGTCCCGGTATCTTGCAAGTCCCACATTTATGATATCTTTAACCTGCGTATTAAATTCATTGTCCAACAGGCAATTTGCGTAGCTCGCAAAGCAACGCACACCCTGCTTTTCGTCATAATCCATAATCTCTATGGTATTATACTTCTGATATTCCTCGTCCTTACTAGTAAAACATCCCTGTAGAATTTTTACTGATTCACGCATTTCCAGATCCGTTATATTATAATCCAAGAGTCGTTTCAGTTCTTTTTGTACTTCATTCACAGAAAATGTCTTCTTTGTCAGTAATTTCTGCAAGAGGAACAACTCACTGGGTCTGACACCGCTTAAAATCGTTTTAGACAAGTAATCTAAGATCAGCTTTTCATGATCCGTTAATTTGCTGAAATACTTGCCCTTTTCCACCGCTTCCAGAAATTGCCAATACGTCTTATATTCTCTTATAATTACCAGCGGATCAATCTCTCCCTGTTCATAAAAATCAAACAATAACGGCGTCCTTCCAATGCGATTTTTCAGAGAAATATAGCTTTCCTTTATAATAGATCTCATTCCTTTGATTTTATCAATAGAATTGAAAATCTTCTCCTTAGCAATCTCATCAAAATGAACTGTTGATGCTCCAGGAATCGTATTGTTCCCCGAAATCACATATTTCCGAATGGTATCCGCATTATAAGTTCTATCTCCGGACAATGCCACTGGAATCATAAAATTATTATTGTAATTGCCGATGAAATCAAGAATTACCACATATTCCTTGTTCTCAGCTTTTCTAAGTCCTCTGCCAAGCTGCTGTATAAATACAATAGGAGACTGCGTAGGTCGCAGCATGATCACCTAGTTCACTTCTACGATATCTACACCTTCATTCAAAATATCTACTGAAAAAATGTAGTCCAAAGGCTGCATTTCATCTGTTGTATCCGCTTCATTCATTGCCAGACGTTCAAATGCTGCTTCTCGTTCACGATCGGTATTCTTGCCGCTTAGTGCTACGGTACGGTATCCCAGTCTATTGAACTTTGCAGACAGCTCCTCACATTCCCTATTCCTACTGCAGAAAATAAGTCCCTTAACACGATCACCGCTATATCCATAATATCTCGCCTGTTCGATGACATGTCTTACACGCTCGTCACTGGTTAATCTTCCAAAATATTCCTCCGAAACATTTCTCGCCTTCGTTTGTTCGTCCGTTATCATGGAAATATCACTAATTCCAAAATAATGAAATGGACATAGCAAATCCTCTTCCATTGCCTGCTGCAGCCTGATCTCGTAAGCGATTTGATAATGGAACAATTCGTATACATTCCTGGAAGCATCCCCATCATCCCTCTTATCCGGCGTTGCTGTCATACCCAGGAATAATTTCGGTTTGAAATACTCCATGACCTTCTGATAAGTATTCGCCGGGCTATGATGGGCCTCATCCAAAACAATACAATCAAACTCTTCCGGTGCAAACTTTCTCAGATTATCCTCTTTGTGAAGAGTCTCCACCATAGCAAAAATATAATCTGCCTCATAATCTGAATATCCTGCCCCAACAATGCCCATTGACTTCTTATCTTCAAATACTTTTCGGAATGATGTCAACGCCTGTTTCGCGAGGGTAGATCTATGTACCAGAATCAGAACACGCTTAAATCCTAACTCTCGCATGGCAAAGGCCGATGCATACGTCTTGCCTGTACCCGCTCGTGTCAAGGGTGTGAAGAGGATTTTTTTGTATTTTTTTCGGATAGGTTTTTATTCAGTTTTGGGATTCCGGATGGAATCGAATGCGGTGGTGGGTTATGACTCCCGCTTTGCAATCACCTAGGTTACACCGCAGTTTTATATTTTTAATAATTTATATTTTAACCCGAGATATATTCAATAGATGCATTAAATATAATATTAAATATTCTTCTTGCTCTAACAGGGCCAATTCCATATGCACGCTGCAAGTCATTTTCATTTCCTCTTAAAACATCGCCAACAGTAACAAAACCACTATTCTTTAATGTTTCCATTTGAAATCTTGTCAAATCCAACTTCTCTATTTTACTATCCAAAATACTAGCTAAAACGGAAGAAGATTTTTCATTATTACCATTTAAAACAATCCCCGTCACATTACCATATGCTGGTGAATTTTCTCCATATTCTGTATATAATTTCACTGATAAATGTTCAACAATTTCCTTATATCTTTTAACAGGTGTATCCTTGGATTCAGAAGCCAAAACTATACCAAAATTCAATTGATATCTATCAAGAATTTCTGTTCTAACCTTTGTTCCCTCAGTATGTAATGTAACGATTCCAGAATACTCAAGAATTTTCATTGCTTTCTTAACAGCTTCCGGAGCCTTCCGATTAATAGCAAAGAATATTGTCTGAGAATAATCGTCAGAACCAAGTCTTTTTTCATTCTTGCTATATGTTTCTTCTAAAACCTTATTCTCAATAAAATCTCTTCCCCAATCTATAAGCGGCTTGTAACCGGTATATATTTCCCCTAATTTTGTATGTTCATTCCATATATTAGTTCTATAAAATTGCTTAATTGTATTATTCGTATTTAACATATTTAAGCTTTTCAATTCATTACTTGCAACATATATGCTTTTTAACATCAATCGAGGATTTCCTGACGCCGCATAAATTAATGCATTAAAATTATCACCATTACTTTCAAATATTTTATATACATCTTCTCCGAGCTGATTTTTAACCATCTCGCGCATATTAGCTATATAATCTTTGTCCGATATATCTCTTTCTACTTTTCTTATTTCAGCATCATGAAATGCCTGAAACGTACCATATGATGTAATACCTGGATAAACTGCTGCCTTACAACTAATATAAGGTGTTCTCAAATCTCTAAAAAAAGTAAAAAATTCTCTTTGTTGAATAGGAATAAAGTTATGACATGCCTCGTCAAACAAAAGCACAACTCTCTCTATATCATAATATTCACACAACTCTTCAATTAACTTTTTAAAATAATCCACATCTGAAATCACACCTATTCGTTCTGGCTCAATTCCAAATACTTTTCGTAATCTCTCATTGGATTCATCGTCCTTCTTTCTCCACGTCTCTTCCATAACCGTAATAAAGGAACTCAGCTTATCCGATAACTCATCAACTTCATCACTACAGCCAAAGAGACTTCCAAAAATACTTGGTTGGCTCATTCCTATACCATGTTTTTTTAGTTTTACTCTCAATTCAAACAATATTTTAGAAAGCATCCACTGTTTAAAAAACAATATATCTTTATCTATATCTACAAATATTGCTTTACTAAAGCTAATAAATACTGGCAAAACTTTATTCTTTTCATAAGAATCGTCCATTTCTTTTTCTGCCATTTTCAATAACATTGTCTTTCCTGTTCCACGACTTCCAGATAATATTATTGGTGTTTTCTTTTTTAAATACTCTATATTCTCCCTATCTTTCTTTGTCTCAACAAATTTAATCCCTATTTCTTTTAATTTCAAGTCTTCCGTTCTAAAAATAATCTCATCATCAATTAATAAATTTTCAGTCATTGAAAACACCTCTCAATTCAAAATCTTTTGCATCTTCTAATAATTGTTTCTTGGTTTCACCATCTAAATCATCAACTCTTTTGCACAATCTTACAGCAAACAACAGTATAATAACTTTTACTTCTTCAACCCAATCTTCGCTCCATGCTTTAAAAACCGAAGGCTCATATTTTATTGCTGTATTCATACAATTAGTTTGCATAAAAGAGAATTTTCCATGAACATATTCCGAGCAATTATGATATATATTTTCTACCCTTTCAATAAAATCTGTAAAATCAGCTTCGGTTTCACAAAACAAATTAAAATATTTGTTAGACAAAACGCCCAGTTCTCTATTATTTAGCACGGACCATTTTACATCATACTTATTTTGTTTCCATAACAAAAAATCAAAATTATGATCCAAAAAATATAACACCGCCAATGCTAATTCAATCGCACTTCTAAGACAAATATATGCGTTTCTGTACATTCCGTTCGACGCCATATAAACTGAAGATATCAGATCATGACATACTTCCTTCATAACCAATACAATTTGTTCATCTTCTACTAAAGCACAAAATTTCTCAACAGAATTTAGATACATAATTACTTGCATATATACTTCTTCATTTTCACTAATCGCGGTCCGATAATTAGTCTCTAATGAAGAAAACATTCTTTGCATTATTACATTAGTCGTATTTTCCAAAGTTCAATCCTCTCTTATAATTGTTTTGTTCATTATACCACTATAAGTTTTTATTCTCCACCTAATTTCTACAAATTTCGCCCTTTTCCGCCGTCTGAAACTCATCCCGAAACTTCCACTTTATCTCCACCCTATCCTTAGCATGTACAACAATCTCCGCCACGAAAGCATCTACAATTTCCTTATCCAATTTTTGCAACTTCATCTGCTCTTTCAGCATTTCAAAACCGGCTACTTCCGGCAGGTCCATAGCTGCCATTTTGCTGATTGCAGCTTTCTGCTTTTCAATATTTTCCTGCATGCACACAAGCAACTGCTCGTAGGTCTTTCTCTACTCCAAATAGTTTTCTCTGTCGGTCATGCCAAGCTTATAACTTTCATAAGCGTCACGCAAATCCTTATTGATGCGGTCATAGCTTTTCTCCATATCAAGCAGATGCTTTTCTGCCAGTTTTAATCGCTGTGCCTGCTTCTCACGTTGCATATCCACAATCTTTCTGGAATCCACCCACATATCAATGAACAACTGCAGTGACTTCATCACCACCTCTTCCATAGTCGAATCGAGGACGCTTATATTGCACTTGCCATCTGCTTTATCAAGGTAATGCTTGGCACAGTAATACTTCGGGCGTCCGGAATAGGAATGTGACAAACAGTGCCCGCACTTTCCGCATATCATTTTACCTGTCAGACAGTGTGTTTCATGTTTTCGCTCAGCTCCGGCACATTTATTTCCTTTTCTCATGGCAGCCACTCTTTCAAAATCCTCTCTACAGATAATAGCAACATGACAATTCTCCACGCGCTTCCATGCTTCCTCTGGCAAAGCCTTGGCGTGCTTGTCGACAACATTTTCACTCTTAAATCGGTTATATACCATCGTTCCGGTATACTGCTCATTTGCAAGGATCCTGCCCACCGCCACATTGTTCCAAAGAGCCTTTTTCTCACGATATTTTGCAAGTTGCTTTTCATTGTTTTCCTGGATGGCAATATACACTCCCGGCGAATCAATTCCATCCCGGTTCAAGCCCTCTGCAATTTTGTACATGGACTTACCGTCCAAGAACTCTCTGAAAATCCTTTTTACAATCTCACTTGCAACTTCATCCACCACCAGCTTATGCTTATCCTCCGGACTTTTTACATATCCATAAGGAGCAAAGGCGGCAATATATTTTCCGTTGCTACGCTTGGCATCCAATGTGGAAGAAACCTTCTGAGACTGCTCCTCACTGAAGAAATCATAGAGGATTCCTTTAAAAGCAACATCAATCTCACCGATACCGCCTACATAATCATTGCTGTCGTAATGATCGTTAATAGCAATAAATCGCACACCCATAAAAGGAAATATCTGCTCGATATATTTTCCCTGCTCAATGCGATCTCTGGAAAATCTAGAGAAATCTCCTTGTGTCAACAAAGAACCAAAAAATTTTGAAAAGCCAGAGGACGTTTCCGGGCTGTCTGCCCGCCGCGTCCTCCGACTTTTCATCAGGAGGATTATGCCTCGAATTTGTCGTCTAAATCAAAGTATGCCTCATATTGACGAATTATGTGAAGGAAGCCATCATAACCGGTTTCGCTGATAGTTTCAAGAGTTTTGTCGCTTGCCATTTCGGTATGTCCGATTATCACGCCGAGAAGCCTCAAGGTATTAAGCACGGCACGTTGATAATGATATTTCTGCTCCTGGCGGCATACACGAGCCACTTCACTGGTTCCATCAATCTTTCTGTTTCTCACGTCAGCCATCATGCTCAGCGATAACAGAATACTACACGCACGATCCTGCAAATCTGCGGCAGTATTATCTTTGAATGTCAGTTCCATAATTGTCCTCCGTTTCTTCTGTTTGATTGTCTGTCAGGTCTGCAAAGCAGTCCCGGAATTTCCATACAATCTCAATCTGCGAATCCGGATAGATGTAAATATCCTGAATAAATCCCCGTACCATTTCTTTGGTAAGAGATGGGGTATCCCGGTACTGTCTGCTCAGTTCCAGCAGTGGATTTTCCGAGGTATGAGCTTCCTCCTCCAGAGCGGCCAAAGCCGATTCCTGTTTCTTTACATCTTCATCCAGTTCTTGAACTGTTTTATCAACCTCAGCCTTTTTCTTAAGATAGCGTTCCTTGCTACAGTCACCGGCAATATAACCTTCATACAGAGTCAGTTTTTCCTGCCGGTAGCGCTCCTGAAGCTGCTGCAGACGGGTCAATTCAGCCATGCAGGCGTTGATCCTGCCTGTCCGGGTAAACTGTAAGGCTGTTTTCTGGTTTTCTTTTTGCCGATACAAAGTAAGCATTTGCTGAATGGCATGAAGCACTACCTGTTCAATGTCAGTCTCCATGAAATGCTTTCCCCGTGGGCAGGATGCGCCCGGATCGGATGCCGACTTATCACATAGATAATATACAGCGCCTTTTCTGCCAGTCCGGCGAGTCATTATCCGATGGCACTCTGCACATCGGACAACACCTTTTAATGGGTACTCCTGTATTCCATGACTACCGCGTTTCCTGCCGAGCTTCAGTATTTCCTGCACCTTCTGAAATTCCTCATGAGTTACGATGGCTTCGTGCATATTCTCCACTACAATCCAGTCCTCTTTCTTATTCGGAAGCGCTTTTTTGACATTGACAGCAGCTTTGGAACGCTTATGCCCAACTGTTGCGCCAGTGTATTCGTACTGATGCAAGATGCCCAGCACCGTATGATAATTCCAGCCGTTGCTTTCTTTCCGTTTCTGAAAACGGTTCTGGCCTGGATGTTTCAGACGGAAGTAACTGCCCGGTGTCAGTATGCCGTCTATGTTCAAAATCTCCGCAATCTGTCTGGTCTTTTTTCCTGCCAGCGCCAGATCAAAAATCCTTCGCACCACCGAAGCAGATTCCGGATCAATCGCCAGCTTGTTGCGGATAGTCGGGTGAAACTGATAGCCGTAAGGAGCAATGCTGCCCACATACTTGCCCTGCTTCATCATTTGCAGCTTTGCCGTTGTGGTCTTCACGGACAGGTCTTTGCTGTAAGACGCATAGACAATATTTCGGATTACTACATCCATTCCGCTGGTAACACCTTTATAATCGTTGCTGTCATAACCATCATTGATAGAGATGTACCTCACACCCAAAAAAGGGAACACACATTCCAGATAGTTTCCCATTTCCGTGTAGTCCCGCATGGCTCTTGAAAAATCTTTCGTAACGAGGACGTTCAGTTCACCGGAGCGGAGCTTTTTCATCATATTCTGAAAAGCCGGACGATTAGTGTTTGTGCCGGTAAAGCCGTCGTCTACAAATTCCGTGCGCGGAGCATCTTTTAATTCCGGATGCCGGTTCAGAAATTCGTAGATCAGTAGTCTTTGATGCTGTACGCTGTCGCTTTCCTCTTTGGATCGGCGTGTATCCTCGTCAGCCAAGGACAAACGGATATAAATGGCAACTTTTGGTTCTTTCATGAGATCGCCTCCTGCTTCTTTTGCATTTCCAGAATACTCTGGCACATTTCCTGATACACATCATCATAATAAAAAACAACTTCGACAGCGCCATTTTCATAAATCAGAACCTTCTCTATCATGGTATTCACCAGCTTCTGCGTCAGTTCCGTAGTACCGGTGGCCGCCTTCATCATAGCCATCCATTTATTATCCGGAGAAATAGAATCCAGAAACTTTGTCCGGCGCTGAACCGCTTCATCCATCAGCTGACTCAGGCGTTCATGTTCTTTCTCATAGGTCTTCTTAGCAAAAGAATATTCTTCTTCATTCAGAATACCTTCCACGTAGCTTTCATATAACTTGCTTCGTTTTTGATTCAGGGCATTCAGCTTCAAGCTGATACTGGAGACAGCGGCGTTGTACTTTTCTTTGAGATTGCTTTCTTCCTTGCTTCCCTTTAAGATACTGAGCAGCCGCTCGTAGTTGAGGGCAACCCGTAGCTGATCTTGTATGACAGTGAGCACTTTTTCATTCAGAACATTCTGTCGTATATAATGCTTTGTACAGTGTTCGTGGTGGCGTGAAGTATAGGTGCTGCACTCATATGACCCCATCCATTCTTCCGGTCCCTTTTTGTCAATCCGATGTCGGCGGAAGTACATTCGCTTTTTACAGTCTGCACAGAATATTTTCTGGTCAAAGAAATCAATCATCTGTTCCCGGATAATGGCAGACTGTTTCATTTTCTCCTGCCGGATACGACTGGCCTCCGCCAGAATATGCTGAACTGTATCAAAATCTTCCTGGCAAATGATCGCCGGATGCGTATTTTCATACCAAATCCAGTTCTCTGGATCTTCCTTATGCTTCTTGACACCCTTATAAATAGCGGTACGCATTCTGCCGTGAATCGTGTGTCCCAGATAGACCGGGTTTTCAAGAATGGAATTTATCGTGGACTTTGCCCAGCCTTTTCCAACCTGATTGCCATGTCGGGAACCATTTTCACGCTTGCGAAGTTCCGGATGGACAGCGCCTGCTTCTTCTAAGCGGTGAATCATGGAATTGACGGAAACGCCCTCCATCTTCCAGCGAAATATATTCCGCACATAAGGAGCGGCAGCCTCGTCAATTACATAAGCGGATTTATCTTCATTCCACATATACCCGTAAGGCGGGTTACGGCTCTGAAAGGTTCCGTTTTGCTGCTGCGCCAGGAGCGCCGTGGAAACCTTACGGGAAATATCTCTGGAATACAGGGCGTTAATCAAATTTTGGAGCGACACAGAGAGAGACTCCATGGAACTGCCGCAGGTAAAGTTGTCAAAGTTTTCTTTGACAGAGATGAAGCGTGTTCCCAATGCCGGAAAAATCTTTTCCAGATAGTTGCCCACTTCAATGTAATCTCTCCCGAATCGGCTCAGATCACGAACCACGATAGCCTCCACCTTACCGCTACGCACATCATCCATCAGCCGGTTCCAGGCAGGACGGTCAAAAACCGTGCCGGTTTTTCCGTTATCGGCGTAAACCTCCGCAAGTCTGAGATAGGGACAGCCTGCAACATACTCCTTACAAACATCAATCTGGTTCTGGAGAGAAGCGCCTTCGTCCTGTTTTCCGCTGTTCTCCACAGACAGCCGTGCATAGATTGCAGTGACATAGGACATCTGCCCGATCTGTGCTGCCGATTCCGGCTGACTGCTATTTTTTCTGCTTTTTCTTGCCATGGTATCCTCCTATGTTCAGCCAGCCGCAGCTGGCCTTTCTTCAAATTCCTGGACATAGCGGAGCGCCAGCTCGTATTCATCCCGGTATTTGAATTGAATCTCAATCGCTTTGTTCTCGTAAATAAAAATCCGGTCTACCAGTGCCACCAACACCCGGCGATCCAGCTCCGAAATATTTTGGAACTGAGCAAACGCCTTTACCCAGGCACGGTTCGTCATACCGGTAGTTGCCGCCTGCGCCTGTTCTTTCTTCATACGTTCCACGGTTTCAGATTTCTCTTCAATCCGAGCCGTATAGGCGTTGCGGAACTCTGTATACTCGCTCTTTGTAATCACGCCATCTGCCAGATCTTCATAGAGCCGGAGCTTCAGTTTCCTGTACCGTTCGATTTCTTCCTCTACTTTGACAATCTGTGCTTCATAGTTGAAAGATTTCCTTTTTTCCAGAGGAAGACGTTCGATAAACGCAAGCACCTGATCCAGGTGCATAACGGTTTCAATCTGGTCATGGATTGCATGGAATACAACTTCCCGCAGTCGGTTCTCACTGAAAGAATGGGGAGAGCAGTTCTTTTCTTTCCGATGTTTTCCGCAGACATAATAAATATACTTTTTCCCACTGCGCGTCACAGTCTTTCTCACCATACCCTGCTTACAATCCCCGCAGTAAAGGAATCCGGAAAACAAATAATGCTGTCCGCTGTCATCCGCAGCCCGCATATCCCGTTTGAGCAGTTCCGACACCACCATGAAATCATCCGGTGAGATCAGCGCTTCATGGGTAGCTTCTGCATGAATCCAGTCTGCTTCATCTTTCAGACGAATATCATGTACCTTGTGGTTGGGCGTTCCTCGCTTGCCCTGAGTCAGGTTGCCTAAGTAAACTTCGTTCTTCAATATTCTGGCGATGGTGTTGTATTCCCATTGGGGAACATCCCGCCGCCGAAACGCTGTCTGAAATCTTACCCCTTGCTGGCGTTTGTGTTCCATCGGAGTGGGCACACCGCTTTGATTCAGCCGCTGTGCAATGCGCAGGATGGGAAAACCGTCCTTAAACATTCCGAAAATCATGGTTACGATCTCAGCTGCATCGTCATCCACCACCAGACGGTTTTTATCCTCTGTGGATTTCTGGTAGCCATACGGAGCGAAAGAGCCAACATATTCACCTTTCCGGCGCTTCACTTCCAGGTTGGTTCGGATTTTTACCGATATATCCCGGCAGTAAATGTCGTTTACCAGATTCTTAAACGGCAGTGTGATAGCATCCGAAGCACTTCCCGGTGCCAGACTGTCATAACAGTCATTGACGGCAATATAGCGGATGCCCAAGGACGGGAAAATCTTCTCCAGATAATTTCCTGCCTCAATGTAGTTTCTGGAAAACCGGCTCAGATCCTTGCTGATTGCACAGTCAATTTTGCCGGAGCGCATATCCTGAAGCATCCGCTGAAATCCCGGACGCTCCATGTTGGTTCCGCTGTAACCGTCATCTTCATCGTAAATCTCCACCAGTTCCAGGTCTGGATGGCGGGAGATGTACTCCATGCAAATGGCCTTTTGACTGGATATGGAATTGCTTTCTCCGTGTTCGTTGTCCTCACGGGAAAGTCTCGCATAGATTCCCGTCCGATAAATCTTTTCTGGCACTATAAAAACCTCCAATCTTTCTAATGTATCATCACAGAAAGACGGAGGCTGATCCTACTATAAATGCAGGAGTACAAGCCCCAGCAAATCGTGGCTGCGGCTCGTGTTCCTGTTTTGTTTTTGACCCGGTTTTATCTTACCATCCCGGCAGAACATTTGAAAAGGATGTCAACTGCCGGAGAGATACACGCTGTTGACACGCTCCTCTATGGTTGGGCCTTTCGGCTGGAACGCCAGCTTCACAACAATGCCTCCGTCTAAGTAACAGTAAGGATTGCGGATTTGCCGGATATGGGATTTCAAGCGTTCCTCATATCCGGCGTCCGGGTCTAAACGGACGCTCTCGCGGTCAACCAGCTGGGAGCGGTCAACCGTCCGAGGGTCTACGTTTTTCATTTCCTCTACGGATTGATACGCCACATGATTTCCCCCTTCCATCTTATGATGCGGCTCAATAAAATAGTCACGGCGACCTCCCTTCCGGGGTTCGTTATTCTATACCTATTACGGGTCGGTCTTCTTTATCCGTCCGGCATCAAAATTTCAGGGGAAGCATATAGCGACGGCTGTTACCGTTATACATCCGGTAGACCTGGTACATATACTTTTTGTATCCAGCCATATTTACTCCGAGGGAACGACCTTCCCGGTAAATAGTAAGCGGATCATACCGGCGCAGCTGCTCTACCAGGCGCTTAGGACTATATTCATCGTGATATAGATCTACGAAGAACACCACGCCAAGCAGAATCTCAAAGCGAAGAGAATCCGGAGCGCCGTCCCAGGCATTTACAATGTGCTGCATCCCTTCCTTATAAATTTTTTCGCCCACCTTCTTGTAGATGGAGTAGGCAGTGCCAACGCAGCCAATCCGGTACTTGCCTCTGTCCTGGTTGTAGTCCAGCCGCAAGCCAACATCCTCCGTAGCTTTCAGGAAAGCCACCGCATCCGGGTCATTGCCGTAAATCAGCGCACGCAGTTTCGCACCGGCGGTGAGCTGGGCGGAAGTACCAGTCTGCTGAGCAAACAAAATAGCTTCATCCAGTTCGGAGAGGCCATAGAACACTTTGCAGCGGATGGGTAAGTCCTGACCGCCGTTGCGGAGCTTCCTGGCGGCAATGGTGTGCTGACCGTCAAAAACATAGTAGTGGCCGTCACGGAAGCTGACCTTCGGGTCATTGGCGATATGCTCGTCAAATTCTGCCGCAATCTTGCGGACACGGTTGGGATTCAGTTCCCGCTGATAAGCGTTACGAGGGACTTCCAGGTTCTTGCTGTAGATCATCATCTCGTCAAAGGGGCAGTTAATCAGGTTCTTCATGTTGGTTCCTCCTGTTCGATTTTGTTAATAAATTGAATGGCTTCTTTGAATATTTTCAGTACCTTGCGGCGGTACGATTTCTTATTTAAAAGACCCGGATAGCTTTCAAAGCAGCGAAGACATCGGCGAATCATGGTGGATACCGCGTCCTCCAGTTCGTAGAACATGGTACTTTCATCGGCCAGTTCTTCCGCCGTTTCCATACCGGAAGAAATCGCAAGGATTTTTTGGATTTCTGTCATGGGGCGGGTAGGAAGCTCAGATTCTTCCGGCTCTGGCTGAGCTTCATCATCAGTAATTGATGAAGGCTCAATCTCTGTCGATGCTTGCTGTTCAACTGAGACTGGTGCTTTATCTGACATTAGCTTTGACTGACGTAGCTGTTCAACTAAAGCTGGACGATCATCAGGATTGGCTTTGGCAATAGCTGCCACAGCAGTATCCGTGGGTTTAATGGAGCCTGAAAGCAGTTCCTCTTTGATGCCGGGTTCTATTTCCTCGGCAGCATCGACTCCCTTAGCATAACGCTCAGCACGACGGACATAGCTTTCGCTGGTATTAATTTCTCGTGCGATGCATTCACTGGTTCGTTCGGATTTTTGCTTCGGGTCATTTTGACCCGAAGCACTTTTGCCTACTAAAGCGTATTGATTTCCTCGGAAGCAATTAGCCAGCTTCTCCGCTTCATACCGCTGTCCAATCAAATATTTCTTCTGCTGTGGTGTCAAATTTCGACGACCAAGCTGGTTACAGCAAATCCAAGCAATGGCGGCATAGCGGTCAGGAAACTCCTTTTCAAAGACTGTGTATTTGATTTCCGGATGTGCTTGAATAATACGAAAGCGATTGTGACCATCTACGATGCAGCCGTTCCAGACAATCAACGGATTCAGCACAACGCCGTCCTGGAGAATATTTTCTTCCAGCAGCTGATATTCTTCCTCAGTCAGAGGTGGAATTTTAGACTCGAACTCTGGGTCAATCCGCAGTAGTTCATCCATCTCTTCACCCCCGTTCCGATACCGGCGTTACATAGTAGTCATAGCCCATGCGAATCTGGCAGTAGGTGCAGATTTCCTTTACTGTCTGCCTGTAATTTGCCCGCCGGATACGATAACTCCCTGTGATCTCGAAGTTTTCCCGGCAGGTGGGGCAAAGACAGATCAGGGAATTCCTGTCATTTCCTTGCCAGGTCAGGCGCGTCATACACTATCCTGGGAAAGCCCCAGGCTGGCACATACCGCTTTATCAATCAGTTCCATCTGAGCTTTGGTCAACCGCCCAGCGTAGCCGCGTATGCGGTGCTTATCGATCACCCGTAACTGTTCCAACATGAACAAGGAGTCTCCGTCATACTTCATTCCGGGAATCTTGCTCAGAACAACGTGTGTCGGCAGATATGGCTTTTTGTCGGCCTGCTTTGTAGCAGGTGTGACGATCAATGTCGGTGAATAGAAGTTGCCTACGTCATTCTGCAGGATCAGCACGGGGCGGATACCGCCGTGCTCACAGCCATAGGCAGGATTTAAGTTTGCGAAGTATATCTCTCCGCGATGATATTGTTTGAAATCTCGATCCATTGTGTGTACTCCTTTCTTGTGGGTATGTTAAAGGAGCCAAAACACGGGAATAGCCTTCCCGGTCATGGCTCTCGAAAATTTCTTAAGCGGTTATTTTCTCACATTTGTCCTCGACGCCCCTGAGAAGCGGGAAATCATCAGGCGGCAGCTTGCTGGGCTGCTCCATAGGCATCTAACCTCCCCGCCTTCCTTGTGGCCGGGCTGCGAATTACAGAAGTATCATTATCCCTGTATGCCGTCCTGGCCCTGCCGGTTGCAATCCGGTATTTTGTAGCAAGTATGGTTCGCTCGCCTCCGGGTGGAAGGTCATGGCGTACTGCCTGTCCGGCTCTGACATACGGTAATGTACCTGATGAATGAGTATTCGGTTTTCAAGGTTCCCAGCCGGTGTTCCCTGGCTGTGATTAAATTGTAGCCGAATCCAAATTGTTTCCAGAGTGACTTGTTGTCACGGTACTGGTCGAGTTTGTCACGGTAGATTAAAGAGAAGCCTTCAGCTGTCCAATCTGACCCATTATGTTTTCCAGTTCTCGCTGGATACGCTCCGTGTCTGAATATTTCACTCGTCCAAGGATCAGATAGTCCAGAGATATGTCAAATGTAATAGCAAGTTCAATCAGCAGGTCGAGTGAACCACCGCGTCTTCCGTTTTCCAGTGCCCTGTAATGATCCAGACTAATATTCAGCTTGTCGGCCATCTGTTGCTGTGTCTTGCCGCATTCCATACGCAGTTTTGAGATTCTCATTCCACATTCCATCGGATCGTAATACATAATTTTTCCTTTCCGCCTGTGCGAAAAGCGGCAAAGGATACAAACTTCGCAGCGTTTTCCCATCTCCCAGCCTGAAAATGAGCGCAAAAAGAGAAGGGTACCGATACCGCACCTTCCTAAAACAGGATCAGTGCAATATTTGTATCCTCAGCCCTTAATGCATATCAGGCTTTCGATATTTTTTGAAAGCCCTGCCGGAAACAAAAGAAGGCCGCCGACAGAGCCGGACTCCAAAATTGGAATCCAATTCTGCCAGCGGCCTCTCATGTAATGTCTGGTTAAACCTCTGGAACTGTTAAGGTATGTGACCTGGAGCAGGATTTACACAGCCTGTTTCATCTCAACCTGTCCGTCGTTATACCTGTGTATTCATTTTTTGTCAGAGACTGGCGAGCCGCCCAGTCTCATTGACTTCACCTTTGGGGGCGTAGATGTCAATTCGGTCATGCCGACGCCCCATTACTTTTCTGACCATTACTGCATGGCATTTTGAGCATTCCACCTTGATCGTGCCGCTGGAATTTTTATATCCAACGGAGATTTCACCGCAATTTGGACAATGCCATGAGAATGGTCGCCAAATTTCTTTTTCCTGCATAAGTCCATCCTCCCTCCATGGCCTTGTCACTTTGTTGACATCAAAAATTTCTCTGCCAGCTCCCTGCCGGTATAAACAGGGATTGGCTTCGTCTTAGCATATGCCAGTATCTGCACTGCCTGATGGCAATGCTCGCACTCCATCCAGCCATCCGTTTCATCCAGATAGAGATTATGGTTCAGCTCCCCGCAGATTGGGCAGCGCACATCGTAGGTTTCCATTGTCAGAACACATCCTTTCCTGATTTATCGTAAAGGCCAGTGTTACAGGGCCTTGATGACGTGTTTTGCCACGCCCTGTACAATGAGCTGCTTCACTCGAATTTCTTTGTCCGGATACTTTGTTTGATTCGCATATCGAAGAATCACATCTCCGTTTTCCTCATCAATTCCGCCAAAGGTTTTCAGAGTGTTCTCATTGTCCTCATCCAGCGCGACGACAATATCGCCGACCGTCGCTGTATCTTGTATTCTGATAACGATCAGATCTTCATCCTCGATGCCCGCATCTACCATGGAGTCGCCTTTAGCGCGGAGAATATAGAATTTACCCTCTCCAAAAATGGATTTGGGAAGGCTTACATATTCCTCTACGCTTTCCTCCTCACGCTCCGGGTCACCACAGCGGATACTGCCAACCACCGGTGCGGAAAAATACCCGGAGGTACATTTGCCGACCTGCTTTGTCACAATGGTTTTGCCATCATAGGAAAGCATACCGCGCTCATTCATGGCGACAAGGTAGCGATAGGAAGTCGCCTTTGACACGCCAACGCCTTGTGCAATCTCATTTACAGACGGAGAGGCGTGGTGTTCACGGTAATACTGGTCAACAAAGGTACAGATTGCATTCATCACTTCCGGGTTCTTGCTTCTCATGGTCATTCCTCACATTCTAAATGAAACGGCTCGTTTCAGATATTTATATTATAGCGAACGCCTGTTCTTCTTTCAAGGGATATTTTGCCAGAAAAAACGAGATGTCGCCGTTTAGCGACATCTCGTGCGAAATATCATTGTTTATTCGATTTCTTCCCATGGTTCTAATCCCATTTCCTCCCAGGTCACGCCATAGGGAGCGCCGCCGGAAGTATAACCGGCAATAAAGAAAAATGTATCATCCTGTTCGGGAAAAGGAATTTCTTTTGGCTTTTTCTGTCTGTGTCCTTTTGTTTTGCGCTGTTTCTCCTTTGATGTGCTCATTGGGTCAGCAGATGGTTCATTTTTCGTTTTGGGAAGCAAGTGCTGCGGCAAACCGGATTCTTGTAATCGCTGGAGAATATGTGGACATTTTTTCTGATATTCATTCAGCACTTCGCCATAAGAAATCCAGAATCCAAGCCCCTGAATGCGACAGTATACCCGCTCAGCAATTTGAACAACTTCATTATCATCCGGCGGCCGCTTCTTTTCCTGCAGAAACCGATCGGTTTCCCGATACATCAAATCGGAGATACGGGCTTTTTGCTTCTGCTTTAGTTCCTTATATTTCTTATTTGGATTGTTCATTCGTTGTCGGTTCATACAGTTACCGTCTCCATTAACTCTGAAACAGACTCATTCCAGCGCAGCCCTCGCCATCCGATGATATTCATCCAGTACGAACGCAGGGCTTTCTATCTTCATTCTGCCGCACCAACCAAAGACCCAGCGGTAAAAAGTTGGGCTGGTACAAACCAATACTCTTGCTCTGAAATGATTGTCATCTACAGTTTCCGTCTCTACATCCAGACCAAAGTGATCTATCAGATGTTTCATCAGGCTGTTTTCACAAAGCAGTGATACTTCGACCGGTTCTTCCGTATCATACATCCGGAATACCTCACGCGAATAATTTGCCAGATTCAGATTGTCTTGTGCCGGTGTCGCTGCCTCATCAAGAATTTCCGGCTGTCTGCTGATCCGGTCTACCCGGAAGGTATTGATTTGATTCCGGCGATGATTCATACCAAGGACGTAGTAGAAGTCACCATCCCAGATCAACGCATAAGGACTGATAACATACGGTAACCCATCGTTTTTCAGCACCCTCTCTTTTTGAGTATTGTAATCCGTATAGTAGAATGAAATCCGTTTACCTTCGTTAATCGCATCATTGATTGCTTCGACAATGTAGTAGCTTTTTTCGTTGTCCGATTTAACACGTCCGGTCACATATAGATTGCGCTTGAGCTTTGCCGCATTGGCTTCACTGGTAAGCGCCATCAGTTTAGAAATCAGCACCTGGCTTTTGCCTACGGAGATAAACTTTGAAGACTGCACCGCATCAATCAGCAATTTCACTTCCGGCAGTTCAAACAGACGGTCATTCAGATAATATTTCTTTTCACGGGAACGAATCTCCATCACTTCAAGGCCACCGGCGTTCAGCAGTTCTATGTATTTAGGGATGGTTGTCCGATGCAATTTGATTTGATGATAGGTTTCCATCATATCAATCAGCTCTTTGGTGGAGACTGGATGATCTACATCGGAGTGACGGAGCAATATCTGGTACAGATATAAGACTCTTAGTTGGTGATCAGTTTCCATAATTATTTACATCCTTTGATTTTTAATTAAGTTCTGCCATAAGCTTCTCTCGATATGAGCAGTCCAGAACACATCGGTGAAACTCTAAAAAACGTCGGGAATCAAACAGCGCTTCTCCAAGTTTGTATAAGCTGCTTTCCTTAAATTTCAACGGCGTATCACCTTCAACATTAAAAATTGCCCATTGCAGTGCGGAGGATGCTGCATCCGATTGTAATGCTGGCGGGACGAGAGCTTCCGCCATTTGAGCAGCAACATGATTCCCGAACTGAGACTGAATCTGTTCTGCTGCACAATCCTCATATTCCGTTTCAAATGACAGGCCTGTATCTATTTTATCATAACTGTCTGGTGACTGCTTCTCCAATGTTATATAAATGTCGCCTTTTCCTGTCGTAATATCAATATGCTCAGAAAGTTCTAATTCAAATTCTACTTGATTGAGTTCTGACTGAAAAACAAACATCTGAACGATGCAGGCACTTATCGTTCCATCATCTTCCTCCGATGATAAAAAAGACAATGGATTGTACTCAACACATTCCCATATAGCTGGGTTCTTTTGTGTGAGTGTCAATAAACTGTTTAATAGGTAATTCTGTTCTTCATCAATAAAATCTGGTTTATTTAACATTAGGTTGCGCCTCCTATCTTTTTAATTCAATACTTACGTTGCCTTCTGAATCTATAACGAGATGCATAGGGCGGATATATTTATCATAGAACTGACGTTTTTCAGCTTCGGTCATGGTAAGTCGGGTAATGCGCAGAGCTTCTGCAAACATATCGTTTACATTTAAGTGAATCGAATGATCCAAATACCGGTACATTTCTTTGAACAAAGCACTCATTTTTATACCATCTGCATTCCCTGAATAAAAATCATCAATATAGCAATAAAAAATACCTGATTCTGCAAGGGCTTGTTTCATTGCATGGCTGCATTTTTCTCTTTCTACCATAACGAGAAAGCGGGCTTCTGGAAGTGAAGAAATCAATCCCCAGTAATCGGAATCGCTGGATACAATAATAAAGGAATCTACATGATTTTGATAGTGTTCCTGACAGGCCCTTGCCGTCAATTTAATGTCAACCAGAGATTTGTTTTGCTTCACACGTTCTGTCAAAATATGCTCTACAGAAATCTTTGTAAAGTTATCCAAAATCCTCCAGGCCGATGCTGTATGTATATCGTCGAACAAAAGGATTCTCGATATTTTTGCCGTATTCCTATAATCTAAGCCTTTCAGGGTAGCACACAGTTTATATGGATCGGAGTTTTCACAATCAACAACGATAACTGCTTGTGTACTGTCACCAATAAACTCCTGAATACTTCCTTTTACATAAGTGCTTACATCTGAAACCCGGTTGTACTCGGTAAACGTGTCTCCATGCCATCGATACAAAAGAGTGACAAATTTCTTGTCATTATACAAGATATTTCCCTCATTTGACGGATTCCAGTTCATATACATCTGGTAAGGATAATCTTGTTTGTGCTGATAGTAGAGCGTTGCGGCGTTTTTCGTACCTGTTTCGCTAAAGCCATCTGGCATAATAAACAGATCCTGGATATATTTCCAGTTAAGCCATAGCGGGAAGAAGGGCTTGCAGTTATTGATTCTATTTGAAATAATGCGGTTAAGCTCGATAATGTGCTGAAACAGCTTCGTACTTGATTTTTTGACGAAGTAAATCCCCTCTGACTCCAAATAGCGCATACTTTCCGCCGGGACGTATTCCGGCATCGATAGAATGGATAGATATTCTGTCTTCATTTTCCGGTTGATTGTCCGATAGTTTCTCTGTATGCTCGTCCGGATAATGGATAGATGGCGAATAATTCTGGTACTCTTTTCGTTGTCCATCTGAGCAAACACTTCTTGTTCCGGTGGCTCATGTATATTCTCAAAGATTCGCTTCGGCACCCCTATCAGATAAGCAATTTTTGAAACAAGTTCATGGGTGCTGTCCTGGTAAATCTTTTTTTCATTTGAATCTGAAGAAATAGCAATGTCCATGTGAAAACTCCTCGTATTGCGGTTTTATCTATATCCATTATAGCAAAAAAAGTTTAACTGGCGTAGATTTATTGATACCTTTCCGGGCAGTAGAAAATAAGCAAATCCATTTGATGGGAATCTCCGTCTGAATCATCTGAAGTTCTTAAATCGCAGGATACATAAAAGTCATCAAACATAAACGCAGTTATGTTCCTCTCAAGCAATCGAATTTCTTCTGTCTCGAAGTTAATTACCCCCATACCGAAAGGGTCATCATTCCAGCACTCTTCAAGAGTCTGATTTAGACATTCTGTACAAAGAAAATCAGCCGCTTCGTCTATGTTCAATTCTTTATCATTTTCAAAATATATGGTAGCGTTAGCATAACCTCGGTCATGATTGGGTGTAATGTAGGCAGTAAAACCATTTTCTCCCGTATTTTGCATACTGGTAGTCGAAAAGCCCGCTGGCTCTTCAATCAAATTTCCATAATCATCATAGCGGTTAATTTCAATCGGGACAAACTCAAATGTATTCAGACTGATAATACCAAGATTGGTTTGACCTTCGTAAAAAGGGAGCAGAGATTGTTCAGGAGTTCCGCACAGATAACATTTTTCAGGTGCGGTATTTGAAATATACAGTCCTTCCTCTGTTTCGGAAATCGCTTCCATTTGCATATCTTGATCTCCGCCAGAGTCATGGCATCCAACTGCGCATAGACAAATAAATGCCACAAGGATACCCATTCCGAACTTATTACGTTTTATCCTTGTCATTTGCTTCCTCCCTCGTATCTGAACATATCATATGATAATTTAATAATATCCAATACAATCAGACAGGTCAATCGAAATATATAGTCATACCAGATATAATTTACCGCCTTGTGGGATACAATCGTATAAAAAGGTGGTCGCTATGTTTGAAGATTTGTTTTATCAGCGTTTAATAAAATTACGAACAGAAAAAGGTGTCTCTGCCAGGGATATGAGTCTTTCCATTGGCCAGAGTCCCGGATATATCAATTCATTGGAAAATAGAAATGGTTTTCCATCAATGCAGGTGTTTTTCTATATCTGTGAGTATCTCGGCGTCACTCCAGCCGAATTTTTTGATGACGGCAGCGATCACCCTGTTGAGTATAAAGAAGTGTTGGACGAGATAAAATTGTTAAGCCATGAGAATCTAAAGAATGTGATGGCAATCGTCAAAGCTCTAAATCACAATCAAACATGAGCAGCGCCAGTCAGGGAAACCCCGGCTGGCGCTTTTCCATAGCTACAGTAACTCATTTAGTAGATTCATACACTTCACCTTTTGCTGAAGGTTGGCGCTTCCGTAGACATTCAAGGTAAAGGAAACATTTTTATGCCCCAGAATCTCAGAGAGCGATTTAATGTCAAATTCTGGTATTTCGATTGCCCGTACCGCAAATGTATGGCGGATCTCATGAAATTTTACTTTTTGCAGCCCGTTTCTTTTGAGAAATCGCGCAAAAAATTGCCGGTATGTACGTGGTTCAGTCGGTTTTGTCTTTCCGGTCAAAAAATAGTGATTCGGATTTTCTGTGTAAAACTTCTTGATAATGTTCATAAGGAGCGACGGAACAGGAATTGTCCTGGCCGATGTCTTTGTCTTAGGCGGCCCTATATGAAGATAGGATGACTGTTTCCGCTTATCATAAATGCGCTGCACAGTCTTATTGATGTTAATTGTCTTATCTGTGAGGGAAATGTCCTTCATTTGAAGTCCACAAAGCTCGCCGATCCGAACCCCAGTAAACAGTGCAATTAGAATACCCGCCGTTTTTCTGTTCAAATCCATGTAGATGCACTGAATAAGGGTTTGTTCCTGATCTTTGGACAGTGAATTGACTTTTTTGACTCCAAGTTCTTTGGGGTATTCGATGAGATCCCAATTCAACAATGGAATAGCCCGCTCCTTATAAGCATACTCCATTGCAAGTCTGAGTACAAGAATAACATCACGGATCGTCTTTACAGTCAATCCGCCTGTATTGTCCAACCGGCCGGAATTATGGAGATAAGTAATATAGCTCTGAATATCCGCCTCAGTGATACTGCCAATCTTACGTTTACCGAAATATGGAATAAGATGATTTTCGGCAATTAGAGTAAAGCTGGCATGGGTTGACGGTGTGATCATTGGTTTCTTTTGATTTAACCAAGTGTTCAGCAACGTCTTAAATTGTGTATTTTTAGTCATGTTGACCACCTCCACAAACATTATCATGTGGAGATGCAAACAAGGCATTACCATCCTCAAGTAACGGTCTCGAAAAGTATCCGAAGCTGCGGTTTCCGGGGTTTGATGAGCCGTACATGGAATGTCGAATAGGTGATATTTACTCAGAGCGTAGTCAACGAGGAGCTGACGATATGGAGCTTTTGTCTGTTACATTAAACGATGGAGTAATGCCTCGTTCTGAGATTGAGGGAAAAGATAATTCGAGCGAAGACAAAAGCAATTACAAGGTTGTTTGCAAAGGGGATATGGTATATAACTCTATGCGTATGTGGCAAGGAGCAAATGGTGTTTCCGACTATGATGGGATCGTCAGCCCTGCATACACCGTACTAATGCCCAACAAAGAGATTGATAATCGTTACTTTGCTTCGCTGTTCAAGACTCCTAATTTAATAAATGAGTTCAGAAAATACTCCCAGGGATTGACCTCTGATACATGGAACCTTAAATACCCACAAATCCGTTCTATCAGGCTCTATATTCCTTCTCTACAAGAGCAGCATAAAATCTCCGTTTTCATTAGTACGCTTGAAGAAAGGATAGGCATACAACGACAGCTCGTTGATTCCCTCAAGAAGTATAAAAGAGGTGTATTTGAGGCGATTTTTTCTCGTAAGCTGCGCCTTGTCCCCAAAGAAAAGCAAAAAGATTGGAAGGTTTTCAAACTCAATGAATTTGCTTCACGAATAACAAGGAAAAACAACGGTGCAACTGATATTCCGCTTACAATTTCCGCCCAATATGGGCTGATAGATCAAAGAGATTTCTTCTCTAAGGTGGTTGCAAGTGCTGATATGAGCGGCTACTATTTGCTCCGGAAGGGTGAATACGCATACAACCGCAGCACTTCAAATGAATATCCTTTTGGCTCGATAAAAAGGCTTGAGCTTTACAATGAAGGTGCTGTGTCCACTCTCTATCTATGCTTTTCAATAAACGAAAAAATAATAGTAAGTGATTTCGCAAAATGGTACTTTGAGTCATCTCAGTGGTATAGCAGCGTAAATAAGATTTGTTCCGAAGGTGCAAGAAATCATGGGCTTTTGAATGTACCCACAGACGGATTTTTCAATACAACGCACATCCTTCCGAGTGATATTAAAGAGCAGATGGTTATTGCTACATTTCTTTCCTTTATTCAAGGGAAACTTGAAAGATCACAAGAAAATTTGGACCAGCTAAATCAGTTGCGGAGCGGACTAATGCAAAAGCTCTTTATATAAAGAGCTTTCAGACTGTAGACAAAGCCCTGCTTTTGCAGGGTTTTGCTATTGTTGGAACCGCTTTTCTGATATAATAAATATCAGAAGGGCGGTGTTTTTTATGATGACGAAAAATGCAGATAAAAAAAGAGAACAAATGATGATGTTTTCCATGGATGACATGGTACCTCAAAACCATATGCTGCGATTAATTGATAGGGCAATCAATTGGAATTTTATTTATGATCTGGTTGAAGAAAAATACTGTCCGAATAACGGCCGTCCCAGTATGGATCCCGTCATGCTGATAAAGATACCATTCATTCAGTATCTCTATGGGATAAAAAGCATGCGTCAGACCATGAAAGAGATTGAGGTAAACGTTGCATACCGCTGGTTTCTCGGACTAGACATGTTAGATCCAGTACCTCATTTTTCTACATTTGGAAAGAATTATACCCGCCGTTTCAAAGATACAGACCTTTTTGAGCAGATCTTTTCAAAGATTTTGGAAGATTGTATGAAATATAAGCTTGTAAATACAGAACAGATCTTCGTGGATGCAACACATGTAAAAGCCTGTGCAAACAGTAAAAAAATGCGTAAGCGGGTTGCACACGAACAGGCTCTCTGGTATGAAGAGGAATTAAATAAAGAGATTGAAAAAGATCGTCTGGCACATGGAAAAAAGCCATTGAAGAAAAAAGATGATAACCAGCCACCTGCATCCGGTGGAACCGGAAATGATAAGGATTCTATATCTGAAGAACTTCCTGAAGATGTGAAAACACAAAAATGCAGCATCAGCGATCCGGAAAGTGGATGGTTTCGAAAGGGTGAACATAAACACGTTTTTGCATATGCTGTAGAAACTGCCTGTGATAAACATGGCTGGATCCTTGGATATACAGTACATCCTGGTAATGAGAATGACAGTCGTACTTTTAAGGCATTATACGATAAGATATCTAAACTGAATCCGCAGATGGTAGTTGCAGATGCAGGATATAAAACTCCGGCAATCGCCCATCAGCTGTTGGAAGATGGAATTCAACCACTTTTTCCGTATACCCGTCCCAAGACCAAAGAAGGCTTTTTCGGAAAACACGAATTCGCATATGATGAATACTATGATTGTTATATATGTCCGGGAGCACATATATTGACATACAGTACAACAAACAGAAGTGGATATAAAGAGTATAAAAGTTGCGGTGAACATTGTGCTGAATGCCAATATCTTTCAAAATGCACAGAAAGTAAGGATCATGTAAAAATGATCACACGTCATGTATGGGAAGAATATATGGAAGTGGCAGAAGACATTCGGCACACGATAGGAAACAGACAGATCTATCAGTTAAGAAAAGAAACCATAGAGAGGATATTCGGTACAGCGAAAGAACAGCATGGATTTCGATATACGCAATATGTAGGAAAGGCACGGATGGAGATGAAAGCCGGGCTTACCTTTGCATGCATGAATCTGAAAAAACTGGCAAAGATTCTGGAAAAACGAGGCTGGAATACAGCCACTTTTTTATATTTTGAGCTAAGAACAAGAATAAAATCAAAATTTAAAGAAAAATGGTACTGGGCATAACACCCAGCACCAAGTTTGTCTACAGTCTGAAAGCTCTTTATATAAAGAGCTTTTGCATTAACCCCGTTTTTAATCCTTTCAAATAAATGAGCACCGAGTCCGTATAAGTAATCTTTTTGTCCACCCTTTCAAGAAGTGAGACTGCTTTATGCTGAACGGAAAAGTCCGGGATAAAGAACTCTGCTTTTTCAATATTAGACCATTCTGCTCGTGGCATTTTCGTTCCTGAACTAATGTTTGCAACCTGAAGAAACTGCTCGGTTTGAGTGAGATAGAACAAGAACTTTGGTAAAACCACATCTGACGGAATAAGCGTCCAGATCTCCGATGAGCATACCATCATTTGCTCAGCAAAAGCATATTTGCGAAGGTAAGGTCGCAATTTGCCAAAAAGTGTGTCACCGGGCCTCGCTATATTTTTAATACTACCTTGCTTTATTGATGGAACCGTAGCAAGAATTTTTCCTGATTCCTGTTCGATGTTTTCCAATTCTACACATGGATATTCGATGCCGGAAGAAGGATCATATTTCTCGCTTCTCCTTTGAGCGATCTCTGAAAAATAGTATCTTTTTGTTGTGCATCTCTGAGTTGACTTTTCACTGAACAAGTGCGAAAGTAGTCCTCTTTTATACTTCTTCAGGTTATCTACGAGAGACTGCTGTGCTTCGATACGACGATCCAGAGCGATGA
>ENA-ORLY01001200-ORLY01001200.1-human-gut-metagenome-genome-assembly--contig:-NODE-1200-length-32282-cov-61.911163_pt1 | contig 32282 bp, 35 predicted proteins | sample MGYA00243071_ERZ508832 | MGnify/ENA primary metagenome ERZ508832 (study PRJEB26277, sample SAMN04329777) | human gut metagenome | biome: human-associated habitat | host: Homo sapiens | place: USA... | reverse complement strand
AAGGAGCAATATGATGGTACATCGAGATAAGATATTATGTTTTTTGGTTTTATTCTGCTGCTTTGCTCATACTCCTCTGCAAGCCCAGCAGCCACGCAAGAAGGTGGGGCTCGTGTTGGGTGGAGGTGGTGCCAAGGGTGCGGCTGAAGTAGGTGTGCTCAAGGTGCTGGAAGAGGCTGATATTCCTGTAGATTATATTGCCGGAACCAGTATCGGTGCCATCGTGGGCGGACTCTATGCCATCGGCTACGATGCTGCGGATATTGATAGCCTCTACCGTAACCAGAACTGGCTTTTCCTTTTGAGCGACCAGGTGAAACGTGAATCGGAGACTTTTCTTTCTAAAGAAGAAAGGGAGAAATATATCGTTCATATTCCTCTTTCCAAAGAGAGGAAGGTCTCGTTGCCAACCGGTTATGTGAAGGGGCAGAATATCTTTAACCTTTTCTCTAAACTTACCGTGGGGTATCATCAGGTGGATGATTTCTCCAACCTACCTATTCCTTACCGTTGCGTGGCGGTAGATCTGGTAGAAGGCAAGGAGGTGGTGTTTTCATCGGGCTCGTTGCCATTGGCGATGCGTGCCAGCATGTCGATACCGGGCGTGTTTGCTCCGGTAGAATGGAAAGGAAAGATGCTGGTGGATGGCGGCGCCTTGAACAATCTGCCGGTTGATGTGGCAAAGGAAATGGGAGCGGATGTGATTATCTGTGTAGATTTGAGTACCGGTTGGAAGAAGAAGGAAGAACTGAAATCGGCTTCTTCTGTTGTAGAACAGCTCATAAGTATGATGGGGCAGAACAAATACCGGAAGAATATGGCTGAAGCCGATCTTTATATCAATCCTTCTCTGAAAGGTTATTCGGCAGCCAGTTTCCAATCTGAAGCCATTGATACGATGATACAGCGGGGAGAACAGGCTGCCCGTCAGAAATGGGATGAGCTGATGGCTCTGAGAAAGTATATCTATGCTGATGCTTGTGATTCTGCAGCCTCTGATGATACATTACAGGATAAACGCCTCAAACAGCCGAAACCTTCTCAGACGGAAGCTTATCATATAGGAAGCATCCGGTTAGAAGGCATCAGCGGAGAGGAGGAAAAGTGGATTAGAACGAAAATTGCTTTACGGGAGAATTCGGAAGTCAGTCCTGAGGAGATAGATGGCACACTTGCCATGCTCAGGGGACTGAATATCTTTTCGCGTGTAGAATACAGACAGTCTAACGAGGAACCTTATGACCTGGTATTCATGCTGGAACCCAACGAATCGAGAAGAATCAGTGTAGGTGCACGTTTTGATACGCAGGATTTGGCGAGCGTCATTGCTCAGATATCCAATAACCAGCAGTTTTCTACCCGTCATCACTATGCCTTTACAGGACGCATATCCCGTAATCCCTATCTGGAAATGAAATATGCCTATGGCAACCTTTTCGGAGCGAAAATAGGCATTTCCTATCGTATGGCTCATTATGATTTCGACCTTTATGCGGACAAGCATAAGCTGGATGCCCTGGAGTTTCTTTCGCATTCTTTTGCTGGATTCTATACCCGCGATATCGGTAATTTCAGATTGAAGTCGGGAGTGCAGTTTGATTATTATCATTATCATTCTGATATGTTCGAACGCGACGGAAGCATCCAGACACGTTCGTCAGACCATTTCCTGAACTACTTTGCATCTGTTGTGATGGATACTTACGACCGCCGCTATTTCCCGACCCGTGGTAGCCGCATTCAGGTTCAGGGCATTCTGCATACGGATGACGGAATACATTATGCTGATGGTAATCCTTTTGCTGAAGCTGCTTTTCAAGGAGAATGTGCCGTACGTCTCAATTCCAGATTCTATCTGCTCCCTAAGCTCAAGAGCCGCTTCTTGTTTGGCAGTTCCGTACCAGCCATTTATCAGAATTATGCAGGTGGAGTAGCTGACGGTTACTATCTGCCTTGGCAAGTGGCATGGGAGAGTGCGCAGCATGTCCATCTGCTGGAGCGCAATGTGGTGACAGGTCAGCTTGGTTTCCGCTATCGGGTGAAAGGAAAGTTCTATCTTACCGCTCTGGGAGAGTATGGCAAGGAAGCCCGCAAGTTTTCCCATATTCTCATCGGTGATGATTTGTGGGGAGGAGCCTTGAGAGCATCCTATGATTTCGTATTGGGTCCGGTAAGCATTCAGGCTAATTATTCTAGCTTGGGTAAGAATGTAGGATTCTATATCAATGCAGGATTTGTATTCTGATTTCCTTATCTGTATCATGTAAACCAGAACCTGCATGTTTATATGTGTCATGGCGGTTCGCACAAAACTCGCATCTTGTCGTTTCCAGAGCCTACAAGACAGGAAATCATCAGTCTGATAGGTGGTTGGCTGAAGGAATAATGCTTTCAACAACCAACCATGATGGATAAAATGAAAGATTTTTTCAAAAAATATCCATAAAAGTTTGGTGGTTTCAGAAAAATGTATTACCTTTGCACTCGCTTTTGAAAACAAAGCTTTTAGCAGAGGCACCCTTAGCTCAGTTGGTAGAGCAACTGACTCTTAATCAGTGGGTCTAGGGTTCGAATCCCTAAGGGTGTACAAAAAACTCCGAAGAATCAATCTTGGTTCTTCGGAGTTTTTTTGTAATAATGATTACCATTATACGATAGAGGCGATTGTTCTGAACATCATGATGCCGGTGAATTACAGACAGTCCGATTTTTATGTAAAATATCGACATTTTACCTTGAATTATCTAAAACTAGTCCTCCATTCCCTATCATATATTAATAAACTTCATAAATTCACTGTCATTATGTCAAGAAACAAGAAAACATCAGAGTCTTTATTCCAGTTCATGAACCTCCTCATCGCCCTGTTGCTGAAGAACGGGCAATACCGCACCTCGCTGCATTACAAGGCATCCCTCAACAGCTTTAAGCGATACCGTGACAACAAGGATATTGCCCTAAAAGAGATAGATGCAGAAGTGATGCGCTCGTATGAGGCGTACCTGCATCATACGGCGGAGGTATGCAAAAACACCAGCTCCTTCTATCTCCGCATCCTCCGTGCCACCTACAACAAAGCTGTGGCAAAGGGACTGACGCCACAGCAGCATCCCTTCTCGGATGTCTATACCGGTATTGCCCAAACTCGCAAGAGAGCCATACCTACAGAGAATGTCAGCCAGATCAAGAGTCTGCAATCTGTCAAGGATCTCAATCCCAAGGAAGAGATGGCAAGAGATACATTCCTGATGAGTTTCTATCTGCGTGGTATCTCTTTCATCGACCTGGCTCATCTCCGCAAATCTGACCTCAAGGACGGTTATCTTCATTATACAAGAAGAAAGACAGGACAGCGTCTCACCATCCGATGGGAGAAGGAGATGCAGGAGTTGTTGGAAAAGTATCAGGCGCAGACCGCCTCCTCATCTTATCTCTTTCCTTTCCTTGTTGATGATGGAAACAAAAGACAGGATAAAACTATTGACAAAAAGCAGGATGAGGCACGCCTATATCACAATGCGGAAGCGCGTATCTCCTACCACCTCAGAAAGTTTGGAGCTACGATAGGCATCAAGGGCAAGCTCACCCTCTATGTTGCCCGCCATTCCTGGGCAACGACGGCAAGAGATAATCATATCTCTATCTCTGTCATCAGCGAGGCATTGGGACATCATTCCGAAAACACCACACAAATCTATCTCCGTTCCATCAAAAGCTCAGAAGTAGATGATGCCAACGCCAAGATACTGGCAGCCCTATAAGCCACAAAAAAGAATAAAAAGAGGGATTATGTAAAATGAACCAAAATGAACCAATTTTTCTGAATCTTTATATAAGAGACACAGAATCTTACCGCAAAGATACGAAAATTGTTGGAAACAAGCAAATTATGCGTGTTAAAAAATTAATATCATTCTACGAAATTCTACATTTTTTTCAGCATTTTTCTCGTACACAATCTTCTAAGTCGTTGATTGAAAGAATGTTTTTCGGTTTTCTGTGTCTCTTATATAGAGATTCAGAAGAACGGGAGTGATTGAGGGAAGGATTTTGAGGACAAAGGAATCGGACAGCTAATCATTCCAAGGGTTGCAGACTATCATGCTCTTGGATCAGGAGTACGTCTGTGATTAGAGGTTTCCGTTATTGGAAATAGACTAACCAACCCTTTCTTGCCAAGTGTTTTGAAACATGATTTCACGACACGGGGGAATGAGAAGTACACCCTGGTCAAAATAGAAAAAAATAAACAATGATACAAGCAGACAAAGAGGAGAGTTGGTACGCATTCAAGATATTTTTTGGGAAAGGAAAGCCTATCAAGGCATATTTCGTTGCCAAAGGGATAGAACATATTTATGATGTGAAACAAGCATATTGGGACAAGAATAAGAAAAAGAGACTGGTGAAGGAAGTTCCTATTATGCCATCTCTTATTCTTTTCCGTACCACGAGAATAGAAGCAGAAGAGATGGAGCGTATGTTTCTCAATAAAGTGATGCTCTATCGTGGCAAAAATTCTGAGAACTTGAAAGAACCTTCTAAAATTTCAGAACGTGAAGTGAAAATCTTCAATATTGTAGCAACTTCTGGTGTTGAAGGACTGGATTTTTACGATGAGTATAATCCCAAGTTTACCAAAGGCGACAAGTTCCGAGTCATTGAAGGTCCTTTGAAAGGAGCGGAAGGCTATGTCGTCCGTATCAAAAAAGATCATAAACTTTATGTGAGTATCAAGGGGTTGTGTGCTGTTACGACAGGATATATTCCTAAAGCATACTTGCAAAAAATCGAATAGAGTATATGGAAATGTCAGATATTAAGCAAGTGGTACTGACGAGGAAAAGTACCTCGCCAGTAACAGAGTATTAATCGAGATGATGATGAGCAGCCCAGCTGACCGCATCCAAACACGGACACTCTTTGGGAGTAGTCCCCGGCAAATCCCGATGCCCCACAATCTTCGCTTTCGGAAAGAGAATCTTCAGATTCCTGAAAAGGTCAATGAGTCTCGTTTCCTGCTCAGTTGTCATGGTGTTGCAAGGTTTGCCTTGCTCATCGAGCCCTCCCTCATGGCAGATGCCGATAGAGCATCTATTATAAGGTCTGGCATGAGCACCAACCTCCAACAGCATCCGGTGCTGCGTCATCGTTCCATCCTTACGGATGTAGAAGTGGTAGCCGATGTCATAAAACCCACGAGCCTTATGGTCACGGCGCAGCTGTTCTACACTATAGTCCTCATTGCATCGGCTAGCTGAGCAATGCAAAACCAGATATTTAATGTCGTTAGCCGACATATATTGACTTTGTCTCATAATTCACAATTCATAATTTAACATTCAACACTTAACATTTAACATTGCTATAAGGCATTTGCGCACGAGCTTACTCCCAGTGCAGTAAGAGCTGCAATCAAAGCTTGAACAGCAGCATTCAAAATTGAAACCCAAGAAATCTTCTTGGAACCATCATTAAAATTCTTCATAATCAGAAATGTGTTTAAAAGTGAAACATAAGTTTGAAGGGGTGACTACACCCTGCATTATGCAGGATGCAGTCACAGGGAGAATCCTACTCCAGGCCATCACCGCCACCGTCGGTGCCAGAGTCGGTACTGTTTCCACCGCCAGGGTTTGGTGTATCACCACCATCACCCGATGGCTTGTTGTCATTCTTGTCGTCCTTGGTAGGCTTCTTCTTCGCAGCCTCCAGGTCAACGGTAGTCTCGTTCGCCTTTTCAGCCTTGAGCAAGGCAGCTTGACCAGCACGGCTTGCCACAAGTTTGAACTCAGCTTTATCAACAAGGTTCTCAAAGTCCACACCAGGGTTAAACTTGATGTTCACCGACTTGATGTTTTCCTCGGTAAACTTCTCCAGCGATTCCGCACCCTCACAGTTGATGGAGATGCTAAAGACACCAAACTCACCGAGTTTAATCTTGTTGCCGTTGAGCAGTTGCTCTACAATGCAGTCGCACATGTCCGACAGGATGGCTTTCACCATACCGCGGCTGTAGCCAGCGTTGTGTGAAGCAATGTGCTTGCAAAACTTGTTCAAGTCCCAGATTTCACGAACTTGGTTCTTGGCATAAGCCTTAGCCCCGTCCTCAGGCTTGAGGTAGTTGGTCATCAAAAATACAGAATACTCAATCATAATTAATCCTTTCTTTTAAAATGTTAATACTAATGTTACCTATGTCTCACTCAAAACTCAGAATGTCGAATGCCCGGGGTAATGAATTCTTCACTCTTCACTCTTCGTTCTTCGTTTAACTGATGCAAAGGTATAAAAAATGAGAGGCGAAATCAACTTTATGGAATAGCGTTGAATAACCATTGAATATTCGTTGAACAACCATTAAATATCCCTACTAGAAATGGAAGAAAACAGCAAGTCTAACGTGACTTTCAACATATACGGAGGCAACAACCAAATCCTCCCCAATGCCACAGAAGCCGTACAAAACTTCTATGGCGACCAATTCGCAGACCAAAAGCTCCATTCAGAAGGCGAATCCACCGATGCACCTAATGAAGATGAGCAGCGTCTCGCTATATATATTAATAAGGTGAAATCTCTCCGAGGTTACATCTCTCTCCTCACCGCTTGCAAGAAAGCAAAGGAAGTGGGCGAGGTAGTAGCCACGATGTGCCAGAACGAGGAGGCGATAGATGCCGACCTTATCGCCAAGAAAGATTTCATCCATCTCCTCCTTCCATTCCTCACGAATGTGAAGACAGGCAAGGGAGTAGATAACCTCCGCCTCTACATCAACAATGCATGGGATGCAAGAAAAAAGGCTATCCGCCAGTCAAATCGATGAAATAGCCCTCAAAAAGTATATTATATTACTTGAGCAAGTATATTATATTACTTTGCCAAGTATATTATATTACTTGGGCAAGTAACTTATATTCCCGAAAACATGAGAGAAATATATATTCATATGATACGTAAGGCACAAGAGTTCATGAATGAGAATCATTATGCAGACATCTCTCGTGTACATTGTTTGCTCCGAAAGATGATGCCTAAGGAATACCATGACCTGATAGACCAGATCAAGGAGTGTCAAGACCCGCACGTTATGTTCAATGTTAATGGTGGCAACAACGTGATAGCGCCAAATGCTAGTCAGGCGAAACAAAATATACATGATGATTCTTCTAGTAGTATAAAAGATAATTTTCAATCATAAAAGTTGAATTATGGATTTGCAATTAGAGCGATTTTCAGACATTAATCTCAAAGATTCATTCTTTGATTCTTTGAGGTCGAGTTATCCCGAGTTTGATGAGTGGTATCATAAAAAGGAAGCTGCAGGTGCAACAGCCTACACCTATTATATTAATAGAGAACTGAAAGACTTTCTTTATTTGAAGATAGAGGAAGAGGAACTATCAGATATGGTACCTGTGCAACCTGCAAGGAAACGCTTGAAGGTCGGCACATTCAAGGTGGACAATGACAATCGTCATACCACACGTGGCGAGCGTTTCATGAAGAAAATCATGGATTTGGCTATAGCCGAGGATGTGGAAGAAGTCTATGTCACTATGTTCCCTACAGATGAGTTACAAGGCTTGATTCGTATGTTTGAGAAGTTTGGATTCTTACATGAGGCGGACAAGCCTCATGAGGACGGTAATTCGGAATATGTATTGATAAAGAATATGAGAAACCATATAGGTGATTTAAAACTCGACTATCCTTTTGTTAGAAAAGCGGGTTTTAATAAGTATGTTCTTTCTATAGTTCCAGAATACCATACACAGCTTTTTCCGGATTCCATTTTGAAAAACGAACAGAAGTATGATCTTATACAGGATGTTTCTGAGACTAACAGCATCTATAAGATATACCTTTGCTGGATGAAAGGTACTAGATATTTGAAAACAGGCGACAAACTTGTCATTTATAGGACTAGTGATTTCCAAGGTCCAGCCAAGTATCGCAGTGTTTGTACATCTGTTTGTACAGTTAGTGAGGTCAAGACCTTCAAAGACTTTGAAAATGAAGATGCTTTTGTGAATTATACCAATCGTTATTCGGTATTTAAGGAATATGAATTGAGACGATGGTATAGAACAAGGAATTGTTTCATTGTCATCAAGATGTTGTATAACATAGCTTTCACTAAGAAAGTAATCAATAAAGTGATGAAAGAGCAGGTTGGCTTGACCCCTGAGTATTGGGGATTCTTCAAGTTGACCGATGCTCAATTTGATAAACTATTGGAATTAGGAGAAATAGATGAACGTTATATTATCGATTAAGCCAGAGTTTGTTGAGAAAATCTTTTCTGGGGAAAAGCAATATGAGTACCGCAAGGTTCTCTTCAAGCAAAAGGTGGATACCGTATATATCTACGCCAGCCGTCCCATCAGCAAGATTGTAGGCGAGTTCAAGATAGCAGAGATTATCTGTGATACCCCTGCGAATATTTGGAATCAAACGAAAGAATACTCTGGTGTAACCAAGTCTTTCTTCCAACAGTATTATACAGGAAAAGATAAAGGCGTGGCCCTCAAGATAAAGGAATGTAAGCAGTACAAGGAGGCTGTTGATCCAACAACGGTTATTGCTAACTTTAAAGTTCCCCAGTCGTTTATATATGTTTAAGTTTTGTCTAATAGAAATATGATACCTCCATTTCAAGTAATAATAGATTGTCCCTTCAAGAGTATTACTAAAGATTCAACACTTGCTTCTATAGACAAGAAATATAGTGTTTGTATGGTAAATGATTTTGAGGATGGAGTATAGAACGGTAAATCACCATTAGCCCGTATGGCGGTACCTATATAATATATTACCTTTCATATTATGAATACTGATATTAAGAGTTTGATACCATCCATGCATGCAGAACTGAAGCATATGCAATCTCGTGTTGCAGAGTTTCAAGTCTCATTGCAGCAAGGTTCATCTGATGAAAAGACGATTCGAGAGGAAAATTCTCGAATGAATCTGCGTGGGATTTGGACTTGAAACAAAAAATCCTTTAAAAATTTGGTAGTTTCATATAAAAACCATATATTTGCAGTCAAAAAAAGGAGATACAATTATGAATACAATTACAATAGATAATAATACATATCACGACATAGAAAATTTTGCTCATGTAAACAATTTGGATGTAGCAGATGTTGTGAAAAAGTCTTTTCGTTTCTTTATAGAGGAGTTTAAGTTTGCTAAGCCGCATTCGAAAGCATCTCGGTATCAGTTGCCTTTGCATTTGAAAAAGATGCGAGGAGTATTAGCTGGTGTGGAAGATAGTGAGGATGAAAGATTAAACTATATATTGAGCAAGTAATGAAGAAGGTATTTTTAGATACGAATGTGGTTCTTGATTATTATCTGGATCGAGAAGGCTTTAGTGATGATGCTGAAGCCATCTTGGCTTATGGATATAATCAAGGATGTTCATTGTATGTATCTTCTTTAACTTGTGCTAATATGGCGTATATAGGCAGAAAGAAGTTCCCTGGTGAAGCGATATATGCAGTACTTGCAAGTTTGTTTGAATTTGCCGAAATAGCATCTGTCGATTCGAATGCTGTAAAGTCCGCAGTAACTTTGCAGGCTAAGGACTTTGAAGATGCATTGCAATATTTTTCTGCTAAGGCAATAGGTGTGGATTGTATTGTTACCAGAAACGTTAAGGATTTTCCTTTTTCGGAATTGCAAGTCTTGACCCCTAAGGATTTTTTGGCTCATTATGCAGTTAAATAAAATGACAGGTTAGATACTTACTAAGAAGAATACGACGTTATGAACATAGAAGAAAGAAAAGCAGATTTTATGCGTCGCTTCAAGGCTTCTAGAGAGCGGAAGGCAGAATACATAGCACAAATGGAAAAGCGTATGCGTGATGACTATCGCCGCAGAACCGGTAAGGAAGCAGAATCATTTTGTGTGTTGTAAGAATGAAAAAATTAGATTTAGTCAAGATTAATAGTTGTGCACCATATGCAGTAATATAGTAGAGACGCAGTCTTGGTGATATACGAATCGTTGCTTGCAACGAAAAAAATCTGTGAGATCCGTGAGATCCGTGTGCGACTTAAAAGAATAATATTGAGTGTTGAACACGAATCTTTCGAGACTAAGCAACTTATTCGTGTAATTCGTGCAATTCGTGTTCCGAAAAAAAATACGTAATTCGCGTGCAGAGAAATATCTATTGCTGTGAGGCATAGTGACTACCGTTGCTTGCAACGAAGAAATCTGTGTAAATCTGTGAGATCTGTGGGACATTAGAATAAACTCCCCATTCGAGTGACGACCAGTGCAGAGCGATACTGCAATGGGGAACAAAAATATAAAATCATGAAATCTTATTTCTCAATCAAGCCAGGAGCAACCTTCTTTTTAGGTAGCTCCCGCACCCTTGTCTATCATAAAGACGATGTCGAAATCATTTACAAGACCAAGACACCATCCGGCAAGACCTACTACGCCCATGTCTATTTGATGTTGGGCGGAGAAAACTCCGTTACTCTTTATGCCGATTGGGGTGATTACTTTTTGCATCTTTCAAGCATCAAAGACCAGGAGCATTTCTTTGGTATAATGAAGCGTCCGTGCCCAACCTTTGTCCAGATATGGCAAAGCGAGCATCCCGACAATATATTCGTCATGTCTGCCAATGCCGGTCAAACCATGGGCTTAGGAATGGATATCGAGAACGTAGATTATCGCAATCTCGCTCCAACATCCCTCCCTTTCCATCCGTTGGTAGAGATAGGCTTACGTAAGTTCCTTGATGCCAACAACGATTTATATTTAGAACTCAATTCCCGTTGTCCCCTGAAACTCTGGAAAGACCGTCTGGTAGCTGTATGGGGACAAGAAACATTATAATGTTATGATTGTAATTTCAAATAAGAACTTCACAGCTGATAGCATCCGCTTGGTTCAGCTACTCAATAGCACAACGAAAGTCAATATGCTGAAAGTATGTGACAAGCTCGACTTATACGTAAGTCCCAACTTGAAGAAAGATGAGACAGCCAGGCGAATAGCTCAGGAGATGTTTGATAATCCAATCGAGATCTTGAGCCGTTTGAACAAGCAGGAACTCCAGATTAGGTCAATTCTTGGGAGGAAAGAAACTTTGATGACATGCAAGTCACATTCTCTATTTATATGATTATAATGCTGATAAGTGTGTAACTACAAGTTGTATAGTGGATATGCAGTATTACTTTTATTCAAATATTGGCGTAGGATCAGAGTCGAATCCCTAAATTGGTTATTATGATATCGAAACTGGAATTATTGGATAAGATAGAAAAAGCTAATTCTAATGATGAATATTTGCGAATCGTAAGAAAATACATAATACATGGAATTCCTTTTGTTTTTAAAGATAATCCAAACCTCTATTATGATTTCCGTGAGCAGATTGCAAACCATTGGCATGTTGGTTTTCAGGAAGTTTTGATATTAGGCTCAGGAAAGTTAGGGTATAGTTATCATAAGAATTCTGTTTTCTCAGATGAGTCTGATATAGATGTGGCTATTGTAAATCAAAGTTTGTTTGAAAGTTTTTGTCTGAAAATTAGAAATTTTCAATATCGGATGGATTCAGGTTTGGAAACATTGACTTCTTATGAAAAAAAAGAATATAATCGTTTCCTGTCGTATATGATAAAAGGTTGGATGAGACCCGATATACTTCCTGTTAAAATTACAGGTGAGTTATCAAAAGATGAATGGTTCTCCTATTTTAAGTCAATATCTTATGATAACAATCTTGCAGGTAATTATAAAGTATCTGCAGGCTTATTTAAGAGTTTTGACTATATGGAATACTATTATACAAACTCAATAAAGAATCTAAAATAGGTACAGTTATGACACAAATACCATCTTCTCCAAGTACAAAGAAAATATCAGATCTTATTGGGATGATTAAACGTGGAGATTTGATATTGCAACCTGACTTTCAGAGAAAGTTAGTTTGGGCACCAAAGCACAAGGAGTCTTTTATTGATACAATATTGAGAGGCTTTCCTTTCCCAGAGATTTATATAGCTCAATCTGGTATTGATTTGGAGACTTTTCAATCACAGCAAGTTGTGGTAGATGGACAGCAACGCTTGTCTGCAATAATAAGCTATGTTAGTGATGAACTTCCTTGTCGGAATATTCCACATTATTCTGATTTGAACAATCAGCAAAAGGCTGACTTCCTTAATTATGATGTTGTTGTTCGTGATTTGAAAAATGCCTCTTCTGATACGATAAAAGAGGTCTTTCGAAGAATTAATCTTACTCAATACAGACTAAATGACATAGAAATAAATAATGCCATTTATGAGGGGGAGTTTATTAGTACGGCAAAAGATATATTGATTCATTTAGATAACGATTCTTTCCCGATATTTAGTGATAATGAGCTAAATCGAATGGGTGATTTGAATTATATTCTAATGATTATGGCTACTTTAGAAGAAGGTGGCTATTTTGCTGGTAATACGATGACAGGAAAATATATTGTACAATATGATGATTCCTATGAAAATTCAGAAACAATGAAGGAGAAAATCCTTAATTTGTTTCATGTTATAGAGTCTTTTGATTTGGATCTAGATAGCATGTGGTATCGCAAGTCTAACTTTTTTACAATGTTCGTAGAATTATCAAAAGTTAGTCAAATACCGGATGATATTGTTGATAAAATCCAGCATTTTGAGACCGAAGTTTTAGCCAACAAGGGAAACGAAGAAAATGATTTTGGTAAGTATTATTCTGTTATGTACACAGGTACAAATAGTAGAGGTGCAAGAATAAAACGTGCAGGTCTTTTTTGCAAATACTGTTTAGCTACGTAAAGGCAGATTTATATATAGGGTTTGTAATGATCATTAAAGCGTTTTTTCTTTATGGTAACAATCAATTCATCAACCAATGGGAGAAGAAACATTATTGATCGTAGGTAATGGATTTGACTTATCTATGGGATTTAAGACATCTTATGGAGACTTTATGAAGAGTTCATTTTTTCCAAAATATGATTCTACCTTATGTTCTCATCTTAGAAAGCAATTTCAAGAGAATATGGGGTGGATTGATATAGAGAAAGAGCTGTCAGAGTTTAGTAGTATGCTCATTTCGATGAAGCAGGATGCTAAAAAGAAACATATTAAATGGGAGTATGATAGTTTTAGGGAAGAATATGAAGAATTAAAGTCTTCTCTAAAAGCTTATCTTCAAGAAGAAACCAAAAGAGCATTTGGCCCAAGTCCAGATAACCCTGCAAAGAGGGTTATTGATCAATTGCCTGCCGAAAGCAAGATAATATCTTTTAATTATACGAGTATAATAGAAAGAATGACACGAGATCGGTTTTGTGCTTCAAAAGGTAATCTCTTGCATATTCATGGTTCTTTAGCTCCTAACGATGATATAGTATTTGGAGTAGAGGACTCAGCAAAGTTACCCAAGGAGCATGTCTTTTTATATAAAGCCCATAGCCCTCATCTCAAGGTGCAGGAATTTTCTGATTGGCTGAATTCTGCAGAACGTATTATTTTCTATGGCTACTCTTTAGGAGATACAGACCATCAGTATTTTGAGAAGTTTTTTAGAAAGCTATGTTCTGATGATAGGACATATACCGAATTGGTATTCTACTATTATGATCAATCATCTTATGATAACTTGATATGGCAGTTGCAAATGCTAACTAATCATAAGTTGACACAACTGCAGATATTAAACAAAATAGAATTTATAAACTGTTCTATGTGAGCAACTAATAAGGCGGTCCCATCCCGCATGACATGGCGAAGACCTTTGATGGTCCGCCAACCTTAGAGCGTAGCGGTTCTGAGCACCGGAGGGCGGTTACATCCCCGCTTCCTGAGGAAGAGGGGCTTGGGGAGAAAGTGGAGCTCTCCTTGCAGGAGAGACGGAGAGGTAGAAAATTCAGCACCATCATGTAACAGCAGTAGATGTAATCCCAGAGAAGGTGTAGAAACTCAACAATAAGATTTCTCCAATCCAGGACGATTACATCGAAAAGTATTTGGCTGAGAATCCATATCTTGGTGACACCATCCGATGCCCTCGTTATTAATACAGCCTCTGCACCTTATTTCCATAAGATGAGGCTGGTAACGCCAAAGTAGGCAAGGACACCCGCTTGTCTACTCATCGAAAGAGGAACAGAAAATTAAGGAATTTGGAAAATAAAAAATATGAATTATGGCTAGTTATGATGTATTGCATGTTACGTGTCCTGTTTGTAACACTGATTTATTGGTGAAAATATCGTATGGAATTTATCCTGCAAGAAGTATAGAAACAGCGGATTGTCCTGTTTGCGGAAAGGAAGTACTTCGTAAGAATATCACTGGTGATATTGAAACCAAAGTTGATAGTTTAGCTAAAACCAAGGAACAATATAAAGTAGCATTTAAGCAAAGAAATATATAATGAAGGGAATAGTATTAGCAGGTGGAAGCGGTACACGCTTGTACCCTATCACAAAGGGTATCAGCAAGCAGCTGATACCAATCTTTGATAAGCCGATGATATACTACCCAATATCAGTATTGATGTTGGCAGGTATCCGTGAGATACTCATTATTTCAACACCATTCGACTTACCCGGTTTCAAGCGCCTTTTAGGCGATGGAAGCCAGTTTGGTGTGAAGTTTGAGTATGCAGAGCAGCCATCACCAGATGGCTTAGCCCAAGCTTTCATTATCGGAGAGAAATTTATTGGTAATGATTCCGCTTGCCTTGTATTAGGCGATAATATCTTCTATGGTGCAGGATTAAATCAGATGCTGCATCAAGCAGTAGTAGATGCAGAGCAGAACAACAAGGCTACCGTTTTTGGCTATCGGGTAAGTGATCCAGAGCGATATGGCGTGGCTGAGTTTGACGAGCAAGGCAATTGCCTCAGCATTGAAGAGAAACCAGAGCATCCTAAGAGCAACTATGCAGTGGTAGGCTTGTACTTCTATCCTAATAAGGTGGTAGATGTAGCCAAGCATATCAAGCCATCCGCTCGTGGTGAGTTGGAAATTACCACCGTTAATCAGGAGTTCTTGAAGGATAAGCAACTGAAGGTACAGACCATGGCAAGAGGATTTGCCTGGCTTGATACCGGAACCCATGATTCCCTTTCAGAGGCATCCACCTTTATTGAGGTCCTGGAGAAGCGCCAGGGCTTGAAGGTTGCTTGTTTGGAAGGTATCGCATACCGTCAGGGTTGGATTACCGCAGAACAATTGAGAGAGAATGCTCAACCTATGTTGAAGAACGATTATGGAAGATATTTGCTTTCTATACTTAATGAAAGCAAGGACACATTAAAGCAAAACTTAGAATTTTAAACAATTGTCTTTCTGCTCTCCAAATATAAGACAGAAGACATAAAAATCATATATCTTATGGATAAGAAATTAATTACAGTAACCTCTCCGTTACTGCCAAATTTGAATGATTTTAATGCTGAACTCCAGAAAATCTGGGACAGCAAGTGGATAACAAATAATGGTGATTATCACCATAAGTTGGAGGCAGCTCTTGCCGAGTACCTCAAAGTTCCATACGTGAGTCTCTTTACCAATGGTACCTTGCCATTGCTTACTGCTTTGCAGGCACTTCGTATTACTGGCGAGGTTATTACTACACCATATAGCTTTGTGGCTACTACTCACAGTATTTGGTGGAATGGTTGCAAGCCTGTATTCGTTGATATTGATCCTGCTACAGGTAATCTTGATCCAAACAAAATTGAGGCAGCCATCACTCCTAAGACTACTGCAATCATGCCTGTGCATGTTTATGGAAAGCCTTGCGATACCAAGGCAATTCAGGATATTGCTGATAAGTATGGCTTGAAGGTTATTTATGATGCAGCTCATGCTTTTGGCGTAGAAGTAGATGGTGAGAGCATCTTAAATGCAGGTGATATGAGTACTTTGAGTTTCCATGCAACTAAGGTATATAACACTATTGAAGGTGGTGCAATGATTATGCACGATGAGAAGACCAAGAAACGTATTGATTACTTGAAGAACTTCGGCTTTGCAGGAGAAACCGAGGTTGTTGGTCCAGGTATCAATAGTAAGATGGATGAGATGCGTAGTGCGTATGGCTTGTTGAATTTGAAGCAGGTAGATGCCGCTATTGAGGCTCGTCATCAGGTTGCTATCAAGTATCGCGAGGCTTTACGCAATGTTGAAGGCATCACCTTCTTCGATGATATGCCTGGTGTTCGCCATAACTATAGCTACTTCCCAATCTTTATTGATGCACAGAAGTATGGTATGACCCGTGATGAACTTTATGCAAAGATGAAGTCACAGAATGTGTTGGGTCGTCGCTACTTCTATCCATTGATTAGTGAGTTCTCTACCTATCGTGGTTTGGAGAGTGCTGATCCAACAAATTTGCCAAATGCTCATAAGATGGCAGATAGCGTAATCTGCTTGCCTATGCATCATGCATTGAGAGATGAGGATATTCAGAGAACTTTGGATTGTATCTTAAAATAAATAGAAACAATGTCACAAAAGAAAATACTCTTGTTGGGTGGTTCTGCCCAACAAGTCATTGCCATTAAGACAGCTAAAGAACTTGGCTATTATACAGTCTTGTGTGATTATCTGTCTGATAATCCTGGCCAGTATGTAGCAGATAAATATTATAATGCCAGTACTACAGGTGTTGAGGCTGTTTATCAAATAGCGAAGGATGAAAAGGTAGATGGTATTCTTGCTTATGCTTCAGATCCAGCTGCACTTCCAGCAGCAATTGTTGCAGAGCGTTTAGGTCTTCCTACTAATCCAGCCAAGAGCGTAGAGGTTTTAGGATTGAAATATCCTTGGCGTCAGTTCTTGCAGAGCCATGGTTTTGCTTGTCCTAAGGTTTATTCTTTCCATCCTGAAACCTCATTGGATGAGATTAAGGAAAATGCGAAGAATTTTACTTTCCCGGTAGTAGTTAAACCAACAGATTCTTCTGGTAGTAAAGGTGTAACTATGTTGGAGAACTGGGATGGCTTGGAGAAGGCGATTGTTTGGGCTGATTCATATTCAAGAAATAAGGTTTTGCTTGTTGAGGAATATATACAGAGAGGATTCCCATCAGTTGTTGGTGGAGACATCTTTGTTTGGGATGGCAAGGTCGTGCTCTACGGAGAAATGGAGTGTCTTAGAGATACCAAGAGAAGTCCACTAATTCCAATTGGAAAGAAAAAACCTTTGTGTACCTCAGAAAAGCAGACTTCTAATATTCATAGAGAATTACAGCGTATAGTTACTGCACTTGACGTTCGTTTTGGTGAATTAAACATCGAGATTATTCTTGATAAAAATGATAACGTTCATTTCTTGGAGTTAGGTCCTCGTGCAGGTGGCAACATGATTCCAATTCAGTTGAGTGATGCATACGGTATTGATTTAGTGAAGGCTAATGTTCAAGCAGCAATGGGAGAAAAGCCTGAGTTCTTGGATCAGCCAGTAAAGTCATTGCCAGGTTGCTATGTGCACTATGTTCTCCATAGCTATGAAGCAGGAACTTTCAAGGGTATTGAAATCGATGAAAGTATTGCCAAGAATGTTTATCGTCAGGTAATCTATAAAAAAGAAGGTGACCCTGTAGAAGTATTCGATGGTGCTGGAAAAGCATTAGGAATCATCTTCCTTCACTTTGATACAGTGGAACAGATGGAGGATTTTTGCAAGAACTACAATTCATTAATTAAAGTAGTACTTAAATGAACGAAAAAACAATAACTCCTATAGGAGGTTATTTCGAATTAGAACTTCCTCACTTTCCTGAAATTCATTCAGAAGCGATTGCTTTGAATAGTGGTCGTTTCTGCTTGGAATATATTTTGAGGTGCAGGAATTATAAGAAGGTATATGTTCCTTATTTTACTTGTGATTCTGCTATAGAGCCAATTGTTAAGCTTGGAATTTTATATGAGTTTTATCATATAGATAAAAACTATCGTATAGTTGAAGATATCAACCTGCTGGAAAATGAAGCACTGCTGTACACCAATTATTGGGGATTGCATGATGACTATTGTTGGAAACTTGTAAGCAAGTATAAAAAACAATTGATTCTTGATTATACTCAGGCTTTTTTCTCCAGACCGATAGATGGGATAGATACTTTCTATAGTTGCAGAAAGTTCTTTGGTGTTCCTGATGGTGGTTATCTTTATACAGATGCAATAGCTGATTTTGAATTAGAGAAAGATGAGTCTTATACTCGTATGGATTCATTGGTGAAGCGTATTGATTTATCTCCTGAAGCAGGTTATGATGATTTCCATAGAACGAGTAAGGTCTTCCATGATTTACCAATTCGTCGTATGTCGAACTTTACCAAGCGAATGATGCAAGGAATTGATTATGGTAGTATTGCTCAATGCCGTTTGGATAATTATAATGTTTTGTGTAAACATTTAGGTGGCAGACAACTCAATTATGGTGAAGTTCCTATGATATTCCCATTTGAGTCGGAACAAGGTCAGGAACTTCGTAAGAAACTGATAGAGAACAAGGTCTTTGTAGCAAAATACTGGCCAAATGTAGATGAATGGGCTGGTGAGGATGCTTTAGAAACTTGGATGGCAAATCATATTCTTCCTTTACCAATCGATCAGAGATATGGTCATGAAGAAATGTTGAAAATTATATCATTTATAGTATGAAAAAAGAATCAAGAGTATATTTAAGAGCCTTGGAGTTAGATGATTATAAGACATCCATTAAGTGGCGAAATGATGATTCCATTTGGAGTCAGTTAGGTGGTGTTAAATACTTTGTTTCCGAGGCCTATGAAAAAAAATGGGTGGAGGAAGCAATTTTTAATCCTAATGTAATAAGATTGGCGATTTGTCTTAAAGAGAATGACCTCTATATAGGGAATGTTTATATTTTAGATATAAATCTTATTGACAGAAAAGGTAATTCGCACATTTTTATTGGAAATAAAGAATATTGGGGAAAGGGATATGCTACTGAAGTTTATATGTTGCTTCTAGAATATGCTTTTTGTGAAAGAGGCTTTCATCGAATAGGTGCACACGTTTTAGAGGACAACAAAGCATCAATCGCTCTTCATAAAAAATGTGGATTTTCTTGTGACGGAGTATTTCGAAAGGCAACATTTAAAAATGGTAGATGGCAGAATCAGTTTGTTTTCTCTATATTGGAAGAAGAGTTCTTTGCGATGCAGAAAGCGTCAGCTGAAACGACACAAGATTGTATTAAACCATCATATTTACATCCATAAAAATCAATTATTTAAAGATGAAAGAGTTTGAAGGAAAAAAGATTCTTATTTTAGGAGCCTTTAATTTAGTTTGTGATATTGTTGAGCATGCTAAAGCTATGGGCTGTTACGTTGTAGTTGCAGACTATTATGAAGATTCTCCAGCAAAAAAAGTTGCAGACGAATCTGTATTGATGGATGCAACAGATGTAGAAGCAATAGTTAAGTATTGTAGAGAAAATAATATAGATGGAATTACAACAGGCTTTGTTGATATTCTGCTAACTCCATGTTATGAAGCTTGCAAAATTTTAGGTCTTCCTTTTTATGCAACTCCAAAAATGATAGCAATGTCAACAGATAAAAATGAGTTTAAGCGTACTTGTGAAAGCTTTGGAATACCTGTACCAAAAACTTATTTGATGGGAAAAAATATTCCTCTATCTTTGTACGAAACAATTAAGTATCCTGTCTTTGTAAAACCTATGGATGCTAGCGGTTCGAGAGGTTGTGGTGTTTGCAATAACCGTGAAGAATTAGATGCACAATTTGCTGATGCGATTTCCTATTCGGCAACAGGTAATGCCATGATAGAACAATATTTAGTTGGAAGGGAATTTCTCTTAGATTATATTGCTGTAGATGGTGAATATCGATTGATTGAAATGTTTGATCGTTATGCTTGTGCTGATAGAGGAAGCGCTATAAATTATGCTAATGTAAGTGTTGCTCCAGCCAAGTCTCTTGATTTGTATTTGGAAACCATAAACGATAAGGTTGTTGAAATGTTCAAAAAGCTTGGTTTCAGAGATGGGTTGATCTTTCTTCAAGGGCATACAGATGGCAATAACATTACATTCTACGAGATGGGATGTCGTTTAGGAGGTGCTTTCTACAATATCGAGCAAGCTTGTCTTGGAATGAATGCCATTGATATGATTGTTCGCTATGCATTGACGGGAAAAATGGTGTATGAGGTTGCGTCTATGCCAAAAGATATAGCAAAGTTTTCTAAGTTTGGCTTTTCTTGCAATTATTTGTTGAATCATAAAGAAGGGGTGATTTCTGAAATTCAAGGAATTGATACAATTAAATCAATTTCTTCTTATATTACTCATATTCAACATCGCAATATAGGTTTCCATAATGTGAAGGACCGTACGGTTGATAAGCCAGTATATACAATTCATATGGTTTGCGATAATTTAGATCAAGCAAAAAAGGAAATTTTATTACTCAATAATAATATTAAGGTGTCAAATGAACTTGGTGAATCTATGTTATTGGATACCTTTAATCCAGAAGAACTTTAATTAAATTTTATAAATATGAGAATTACAGTTATTGGTTGTGGCAATGGAGCATTTGCTACAGCTGCAGACCTTTCTGCAAGAGGTCATGAGATCACTCTTTATGTGCAGGAATCGCATAAGAAAAACTTTGATGCGATTCGTGAGTCTAAAACAATTGTTTGTAAGGGTCTAGGACCGCAAGGACCAGTTAAAATTCATGAGGTAACTCATGATGTTGAACTTGCAATGAAAGATCCTGATTTGATTATTCCTGTGCTTCCTTCATTTGCACATGAGGATGTAGCAAAAACTATTGCGCCATATGTAAAGCCGGGAATGAAAATATTTATGTCTCCAGGAAGTACCGGAGGTGCTTTGGTTTTTGCTAAGGTTTTCCGCGATTTGGGTAAACTTAAAGGGGTTAAATTTGCTGATGTTCATACATTGCCTTATACCGCTCGTCGAATAGGTGCTGATGGCGTTAATATTACCCTTCTGACAGACGTTATGTATTTTGCCGCATTCCCTGCAAAATATAATCAAGAAATGTACGACTTTGTACATCCTTTGTATGCCAATTTACAGATGATGTCTGATGTTCTTGAGGCTGGGCTTAATAATGGTAATGGAACAACTCATCCTGCACCTGTTGTGTTAAATGCAGGCAAGATTGAGTATTACAAGAAACATTATCATTATGCAGAAGGTATTACTCCTTCTGTAGGAAATGTTATACAATTAATTGATGACGAACGTAAGGCTATCTGCAAAGCTTTTGGTTATGAGGAGATAGATATTAAAGACCGTTTGTACAAAATGGGATACTGTGAACGAAAAGATACCGTTTATGAATGCATACAGAGTAGTAAGGATATATTTCTACCCCTTGAAGGCCCTAATGATTTGAATGGGCGCTATCTTGTAGAGGATGCTCCATATACTTTGGTTTGTATGTCAAGTATTGGTGATGTTGCAGGAGTCCAAACTCCTCTGATGAAGTCTGTTGTTTCTCTTGCTGGGGCTTTGAAAAATGAAGACTATTGGAAGACTGGGCGTACTCTTGACAAAGTAGGATTGGCAGGAATGTCTATTAAGGAGATTAAGCATTATCTTTATAATGGTATTGACTAATCTGAAATCATAAATTAAATATAATCAATGAATGATAATAAAAACTCTAATAGAGAGTTGAAGAGAGACCTTCGTACTCGTGATGTTATTATGATTGCTTTTGGAGCAATGATAGGTTGGGGATGGGTCGTCTCTTCTGGGCAATGGATTGAGACAGGAGGAGCTATTGGTACCGCAATAGGCTTTATAATTGGTGGTATCATGATTTACTTTGTTGGACTAACATATGCAGAACTAACGACTGCCATGCCTAAGTCTGGTGGCGCTTTGAATTTTAGTCATGCGGCATTCGGTCCTTTTGGCTCTTTCATCTGTTCTTGGACGCTTGCATTAAGTTATATTGGAGTTATTTGTTTTGAGGCATGCTCGTTTGCTACCATCATGCAGTATGTTGTTCCGGATTTTCTCCAAGGTTATCTTTATACTGTTGCTGGATATGATGTATATGCATCTTGGATAGTTGTTGCAATATTTGCTTCTGCGTTGATTGTTTATGTTAATTTTCTAGGTACGAAAAGTGCTGCTAAGTTTCAAAATATCCTCACCTGCATTATTGCAGGTGTAGGATTACTTTTGGTAGCAGGTTCTGCAGTAACAGGTGATATGGGTAATCTGTCGGCTCAGAAGTTTGTTGGTAATTCTATTAGCGAAATTTTTGGGAATGTTTGCAAGGTGTCAATTATGACTCCTTTTTTCTTGTTCGGTTTTGATATTATTCCACAAGCGGCAGAAGAGATTAATGTTCCTAAGAGAAGAATAGGACAGTTGATGATGCTTTCTATAGGTATGGCAGTCGTTTTTTATACGCTTGTAGTTCTGGCTATCGGCTATGTAATGTCACCAATTCAAGTTAGAGAGTCGATGGTTGAAACAGGTATGGTAACTGCAGATGCAATTGCTGTAGCTTTTTCAAATGAAGCAATGACAAAAGTGTTGATAATAGGTGGCCTTTGTGGTATAGTTACAACATGGAATTCGTTTCTTATTGGGGGAAGTCGTGTCCTATTTTCAATGTCTAAAGCAAGAATGCTGCCATCAATTTTTTCACGTCTTCATGTTGAGCATAAAACTCCATATATTTCTATTCTTTTTCTTGGAGTTGTTTCTATGATTACTCCCTTCTTTGGGCGAGTGATGCTAATTTGGATAGTTGATGCAGCTAATTTTGCATGTTGTCTTGCTTACTGTATTGTTGCTCTTTCTTTCTTAGTTCTTCGACGGAAACAACCTTATATGAATCGTCCATTTTGTGTTAAAGGAGGAAAAATTATAGGTATTTTTGCTGCTATCATGGCCGGTTTTATGGGATTGATGTATATAATCCCTGGTACTAATTGTTCTTTAGATTGTCATGAGTGGTTAATCGTTGTTGGGTGGGCTATTTGTGGTGTATTTCTCGCCTTTCGTGCAGTAAGAGTCTATAAAGAGAAATTTGGTTGTATTATGGATGCCGATTAGAATAATTATAATTGATGATAATAAACTCATAACGTAGTTAGTAACTTAAATTATTTGAGATTTAAATGCAACAGGAATCATAAAAAAATTAAACGATAAAAGGAGTAGAATGGAGTGCTGCTGATGCCTTTCTTGGGCAGGGAGTAACTTTCATAGTCGGCTTGGTGTTGGCATGCCTTCTCTCTCCTGATGAATATGGATTGATTGGTATTTGTTTGATCTTTACAACAGTCCTCAACGGCATTGTTGATAGCGGATTTAGTAATGCCTTGATACGTTAGAAAGAGATAACTGATTTAATAAATGTACAAATGGGAATTAGAGATTCAAAATTAGTAAAGTCTGCCTGGAAGAATAAGAATTATATTATTCAGACGGATGATTCAGTAAATACTAAAAAGTGTGCTATATATTTTAGTAGTAATGCTATCTATTATCCAGATACAGAAGATGCGTTTTTTGAAAGAATCATAAAAAGGGATTCTTATGAATGGTACGGAAAGAGAGTAAGTGATGCAAGTAAGCATATATTCGTTCGAGATGTTTTTAAGTGCTGGTATGTTAAAGGTATTAATGAAGAGTATTGTGATATATTTAAACTTACAGAATTCTTAAAAAAAGAAACGGAAGGTTATGATGTTGTTACTATAGGTAGTTCAGCAGGTGCATATGCTGCAATTATTTGTGGTTCGTTATTGCATAGCAAGATGGTTTATGCTTTCAATCCTCAAATTAAATTAGATAATTTAAAGTCACAGTATTCGCTTTTAGCTAACTTATATGGGGGGCGAATGATATAAATAACTTTATAGATTCAAATGTTGAATATTTTTATTTCTTTTCTTGTAAATCTATTCAAGATATAGAACAGCGTTCTTATCTCGGACAATATAACAATATGCATGTAATTAGTTTTAATACTAGTCGGCATGGAATACCATTTTTGACGGTAGTATTGCAAAAGATTTTTTCTTTGTCATCAACAAGATTAGTCTCTTTTTCGTATCACGTGCATAATCCTTTTATATTTAGTTTAAGATTAGTTGGTATAAGAAATTGTATTCTAGGTTTGTATCATCAGTATAAATCTAAACGAATAACAAATTTAAAGTTTTGATGAAAAATAATTCGATAAAAACTGGAGCGATTATATCATATATTTCTATTTTTTTAAACATCATCATATCGTTAATATATACGCCATGGATGATTCGAGAAATAGGAATGTCTGATTATGGAATTTACTCATTAATAGTTTCTTTTTTATCTTATTTCTTATTAGATTTTGGTCTTAGTGAAGCTATTTCTCGCTTCATTTCAAAATTTAGGGCTAAAGGAGATAATAGAGGAATTGATAAAATGTTTAGTGTAACAACTATAGTATATGCATTTCTTTCACTATTAATAGGTTTGGTGCTATTTGTTATATATTTTTTTTTGAGTGATATATTTGTCAAGCTTACACCTGAGGAAATTGTTACGTTAAGAAAAGTATATATAATAGCAGGCTTTTTTAGCGTATGTAATTTTTGTTTAAAACCTTTTGATGGTGTTTTAGTAGCTTATGAAAAATTCATAACTCTAAAGATGCTTGATTTAGTTCAACGTGTAGGAACGGTACTTTTGATAACTGTAACATTGTTATTAGGTGGAGATATTATAGGCTTAGTTTTAATAAATGGTTTGGTTGCCATGGTTGTTTCCTTGATGAAATTAGGATTTTTATTTAGAACCGAACCTATTAAGATTAATATAAGATTATTTGAGAAATCAGTAGCAAAAGATTTATTTAATTTTTCATTTTGGGTGTTTTTTATAAACGTTGCTCAACGTCTCAGACTAAATATCATTCCGACAATCCTTGGTGTCTTTTGTGGAACTAAAGAAATTGCTATATTTTCGGTTGCGATGAACCTTGAGGGATTTATCTATATCTTCTCAAATGCATTGAATGGATTATTTATGCCTAAAGTGTCGAGAATGATAAATTCTGAAAATGCTTCATCTGAACTGACTGATCTTATGATTAAAGTTGGGCGTATACAATTATATATTGTAGGCTTCATTATAGTAGGCTTGTTTGGATTAGGGCAGTCGTTTATACACCTGTGGATAGGCGATTCTTTTAGTAGGACCTATTATGTAATGGTGTTCCTTGTAGTTTTGTATTTCATTTCTATGACTCAACAGATAGGAACAACAGTGTCGTATGTTGTCAATGAAGTAAAATATAATAGTATATTTGCTATAACAACATCCGTTTTGAGTTTAATTATAGCATTATGTGTTGCTCCCAAATGGGGAGCTATAGGTTGTGGCTTTGCGGTTTTTGTAGCATTATTAGTAAATTATATATTGATGAATATTTTTTATTATAGAAAATTAAAGCTTGATATTCGTAAGTTCTTTTATAAATGTCATCTTAAAATATTGCCAAGTTTAATTCTTTTCTTGTTTGTGTTGCTTTTTGTTGAACATTCAATTAAGGTTGATAGTTGGTATATGTTGTTTGCCTTGGGATTTGTTTATACCATTGTGTTTTTCTCGGTCTTATTCTTTTTCGTAATGAATGATTACGAGAAGAATTTAATTATTAATAGCATTTTAAGAAAACAAAAATGATGAATGAAAATTTAGCACCAGTTACAATACCTACATTATGTAGATATGAACATTTTAAGCGTTGCATAGAATCTTTGTCACGTTGTACTCTTGCAGATAAAACAGAAGTTTATGTTGCTTTGGATTATCCAGCAAAAGAATCTCATTGGGACGGTTACAATAAAATAAAAGATTATTTGTTATCGCATAAAGAAGACAATTTAGGCTTTAAAAAGCTAATTGTTATACAGCGTAGCAGAAACTATGGTTTAGGTGAAGAAGGTAATATCATGACATTAAGAAAAGAGATTTTTTCAAGATATGACAGAGTTATCTCTTCTGAAGATGATAATGAATTTTCTCCTAATTTCTTAGTTTATATGAATAAAGGCTTGGAAAAGTTCAAGGATAATCCTGGTATATTTGCAATTTGTGGATTCTATCATGGAGAAGATTTGGGTGATTATCAACATAACTATTATATTGATTATGAAACATGTGCATGGGGAATTGCTTATTGGAAGGATAAGTATGAAAAATTCTTGGATTTTTGTCAAAAAAATCCTGCGCGTGATATTCTACTCTCAAAGAAAATATTAACAGTATTTAAAGTATGTAAACTTTGGATATTGCCGCTTCTTATTATGAATCGTAAAAGAGTTCAATGGGGAGACTATTATATGGGAATGTATTGTTGTTTTAATAAGATGGTTAATATCCATCCTGTTATTAGTAAAGTTAGAAATTGGGGACTAGATGGTTCTGGAGCAACTTGTAATCAGACTGATAATAGATATTCGAATATAAAAATTGATCGAGCAGAAAATTTTATTTTCGATGATTATCATGAAGTAAAATGTCAAAAAGATTACATTTTTAAATGTCTGTATCCATATAGAAATAGTCTTTCTTTAAAATCAAAATTCAAAATCATGGTCTATTTAGGCGTATTTTCTTTCTTACTTATAGTAGATCTTTTCGATAAGAACCGCAAATATCCTAAATAGTATCTAATTACCAAGTAAGAATTAATATTTTTTCTTTATTTTCTGAAAGATACATGAAAACCATCAAAGGTAATTCGGTAATTGATAGAATGTATATAGAGTTCTATTATGTATCTTGGTCATAGCGTATAACTTCTACGTGTTAACAGTTTTTATTTAGCATTACTTCAAAATGATTTCAGTTCAATATATAGTTTTACATGTATTGTTAGTATTAGTTACTTATATATCATGTAAAAAAATCAAATCACAGTCTTCTCACAAATATTGGCAATACGCAATGTGGGCTATTATTGCTTTTACTCTTGAAGAAGGCTTACGTTGGGGAAGGATGATAGATTGGTGTATGTACTATGGGACTTATGCTTCCATACTTGAAGAAACTGACTATACGATGGAACCTGTTTTTCGTATTGTTTGGTCATTATTTGCAATTCTTCATGTTCCCTACTGTGGAATCATATCTTTTATGTCTTTTTTGTTTATTGTGTCTGCTTTTTATTTTTGCAAACCCTATAGGAATGTATTACCCTATGTAATGCCTTTGTTGGTTGTCACAGCTGGATATTTTGCAGAAAATTTAATAAGATGGTATATGTCTTATTCTTTTTTGCTAATTGCATTGAGACATTATTTAGATGGTAAAAAGAAAAATGCATTATTCTGGGTAGTTATTTCGGTGTTATCTCACTATGCAATGATTTTATCTGTATTCTTGATGCTGTTAATAGATTATTTTAAGAAAAAAATGCTTCATCCATTTGTTGCTATAGCTTTAAGCGTTTTATTCGTTTTCCTCATGTCGTATTATAAAGATTTAATGATGAACTTGCTCTTCGTTGCAAATCTATTTTCTGGTTCTGAAAGGTTCGGGCGTTATAGTGAAGATGCAAGTGATTGGTTTGTTGTACAAGATGCTAATCCGTTTATGAGCATAGTAATGATGGTACCTTTGTATTTTGCACTTTGGGTAGCCAATAAGAAAATGAATAATTCTTATTTAGCTTGTTTTGTTTATAATTGCTTTGTAGTTTCCTTATTGATTAAGTCATTAGGACAGAATCTTGAATTGGCTTTACGATATAGGGCTATTTTCGATCCTTTTGTTTGTATGTTGATGGGCTTTGTTTATTACTCTACAAAATCATTACATAGCAGATTTAACATCTATAAGCCAATTATGATTATTTATTTGTTGTTACAGACAACTCGTTTTTGTACTCCTTTACCCAACAATAAACTAAATATGTATGTATGGAATGAAACAAGACCTGCATACGAATTATTGGGTGTACATAAGGGCTGGTGGTAATAAGGTTTTTGAGGAATTTCTCATTTTTATGTTTAAATACCAAATAATTACAATGAAAGTACTTCAAATTAATACTCGCTATTATAATGGTGGATCTACGGGGCGTATCACTTTCGATTTAAAGAAAGTGATGGAAGCTAATGGGATTGAAAGTTATGTAGCATTTGGTTTTGGCTATAATCCAAAGGATAATGAAAAGGATACTGTTTATCGAATTGAATCTGATAGAGAACTTTTTGTTAGTAAGCTTTGGACAAAGGCTACTGGTCATCATGGCTTCAATAATAAACGTGAGACAAGAAGGCTTCTGGCTTGGATAGACGAGATAAAGCCTGATATCATTCACATGCATAACATCCATAATCATTATGTGAATGTTCGAATGCTCTTGGAATATATTTCAACTAAGAACATTCCATGTGTATTGACAATGCATGATTGCTGGACATTCACAGGTCATTGTGCCTACTTCGATTTTTCAGGGTGCGATAAATGGAAGACTGGGTGTAATCATTGTCCTAGTTTAAGAGATTATCCAAAGACATTTGCACCAATAGATCCTTCTTCTTGGAACTACAAAATGAAGAAGAAGTTATTCGCGCCATTAAATATTACCTTTGTTTCTCCTTCACAATGGCTTTGCGGCCTCCAGAAACAGTCCTTCTTGAAGGATAAACCATGTGTGGTGATTAACAATGGTGTTGATATGTCGGTATTCCATCCTATTAAGTCTAATGTGCGAGAGGAATATGGCATTGGCAACCAAAAAATGATATTAGCCGTAGCAGGCGGTCTTGCCACAAGAAAAGGTAAAGATTATCTTCTGAAGCTACCATCATTGCTTAATGAAGATGAAGTTTTGGTACTTGTTGGATTGAAAAAAGGACAAGAAGCCTTGTTGCCTACAACTAATAAGGTTATAGGTATCCAGCGTACTAAAACGCCTGATGAGCTTGTTGGTTTATATTCAGAGGCGGATGTCTTTATCAATCCTACTCTTGAAGATAATTTTCCTACAACTAACTTGGAGGCTTTAGCATGTGGAACCCCAATCGTCACTTTTAATACTGGTGGTAGTGCTGAGGTCGTGACCTCTGAAACTGGATTAGTTGTTGATAAAGGCGACATGGATGGACTCCTTTCTGCAATTAGAACAATTCTGAACAAAGGGAAAGAGCAATATGTTGATGCTTGCAGAAAGAAAGCAGAGTGTGATTATAATAAGGAGATTCAGTATGGTAAGTATTTTGAGTTGTATAAGAATATATTATCAAGATAATGGCTAAAGTATATTTTGACGAAATCGACATAGTGAAGGGTATTGCCATACTTTTTGTATTGTGGCATCATAGTTTTATCAAGTTTCCAATTTATATGTTGGACATTCCTTGGTGTGAATATGCGATGGCGATACATGGCACGTTCTACCTGAATGTATTCTTCTTGGTGTCTGGCTATTTGTTTGCTCACTCAAAACCGAGGACATTCGCAGAGAATTTCAAGAAGAAAGCAAGCAGATTGCTGATACCGTATTTTTGCTATGAGGCTGTAAACCTTGGAGTAAAAACGGCACTTCCACAGTTGGTTAATCGGAAAGTGGGGGGGCAAGTTGAATATATAGAGGATATGCTTTTGAAGGGTGGTGAATTATGGTTCGTATATGTGCTTTTCTTTATCTTCTTGATATGGCCACCAATATTACATCGGTTGAGCAAGAAGGGCATTGCTGGCATCATCGTGATGCTCGCCATCGCCTGTCAGGTAATTCCTGGTGATTTCAATGACAGCATCTTCCTTTATCCGAGGATTTTGTCATATTCAGTGTTTTTCCTCGCAGGTTATGTGATGAGGGATGTTAATAGGGATATATTGAGATGCAATAGAAATTTTGGCATAGTCTCGGTTTTGTTTGTCGTCTTCTGCTGTTTGTTGATTCAGACGATAAAGGTGCCTTATGTGTTGAATTATTTCCTGACCTTCATTGGTTGTTGGTTTGTGTGGGCATTGTCGTTCCAGTTTTTGAAGGTAAAGCCTGCCAGCAGGTTTTTGGGCTTCTGTGGCAAGTATTCCCTATCGTTTTATTGGCTCAATGGCTTTGCATTGGTGCCAGCGAGAATGTTGATCGTAAAGATTTTGCATGTAGAGAATACCCCTTTGATAGCCATCAGCATCTTCTTAATATGTGTGGTGAGCGAGGTGATAGCGATAAAGATAATTAAGAGAATCCCTTACGCAAAGACAATGGTGGGGATGTAAAAATATTCAACCTTTTTTAAAGATTGATCAATTTATTTAAAATATTTTTTATGAATCCAAAGATAAGTATAGTCACAATCGCATATAATTGCGAAAAAGAGATAGAAGAAACAATCCTGAGTGTTATCAATCAACAATATGATAATAAGGAGTATCTTATCATTGATGGTGCATCAAAGGATGGTACGATGGATATAGTTGATAAATATCGTGATAAAATTGATGTTATTATCTCTGAACCAGATAAGGGTAGAAGTGATGCCTTTAATAAAGGTATAGCCCATGCTACTGGTGATTACATCGTTATGATGAATGCTGGAGATTTATTAGCAGATGATGCCTTGAATAAGTTTGCTAGAAATTATGAACCTGGCTACGATGTAATCAAAGGTAATACGATTAGATGGAATGAAGAAACAGGATTCAAATCTATAGAGCATCCTGTTATAGAATATCCTGAGATACCTTTCAATTTCCTTGTTTGCCACCAATCAACCTATATATCGAAGTCTGCTTACGAGCGTTATGGTGGATATGGTATTGATTACAGAGTAGCAATGGATTTTGATTTGATGCTTAGATTTACCCAAAAGGGTGCCAAATTTAGAAAAATCAATGAAAATTTAGCCATTTTCCGAATGGGAGGTATATCCCAAACTGCAGGACAAAGAAGATATGATGAGATGAAAAAGGCAATGTTATCTAATGGTCATTCTAAATTAAGTACAGCTATTTTTATGTTCTATATACATTTGAGGACTGGTGTTAGGAATATACTGAATAAAATTGATCCTGATTTGAAAAATAAATTAATAACAAAGAAGTGTTAGTCCTTTTTGCCAATGGATACAATTGATATTTCACAAAACATTCAAGACTTCAAGCAGGTGTTTGAGCAAGAGGTTACTTTCAGAACCCAAATGGAAAAGCATATTAGAATCTTAATGTTGCAGTTAGGCATCTATAAGCAATTCCGTATGTTGGTAAAGAAGATGGTGGGGGAAGTGCAGAGATAATATATTTGATTTTTCAACTGTATTGAAATGAAAGGTATTTTGGAATGAAAGAGACTAAAGATATACAATATTTCTTGGAGGCAGAAAAGAAGTTTCGTAAAGAACATCCTGATTATGGTGAGCTTTTCTTTGATGAGAAGTATGGGATGCGTGAAATCGGTGACGAGGATTCTGCAAGCTTTTTAGTCAATATGCCGATAGGCGAATATTATAAACAACATTCCCAAATAATAGGAAATGAAGAGAAATATGGCTTAACAGAAGTTGAAAGGACCTTCTTGTGTATGTACTATGCTGAGCATTCTGCCAAATTTCGTGACGACTATTATCATGGGGAAATACCTGAAGTCGTCAGGCAGATGTTTATAGGAATCAACAATGTGGTTTCCAAAGCTCCTCAAAACAAAGATAAAATTCTATATCGCTTTTGTCAGGATGAAGACCCTAAAGGGATGAAAGTTGGTGATGTGGTAAATTTCCCATATAACTTGACTTGTACTAATTTTGATTGGAATCAAGCAAAATACAAGAATGTTTATGTGATTACTCCATTACCAAATGGAAAGACAAGAGCTCATAATCTGTATGAGATATATGAGCATGGGGATGAAAAACAAGTAGACTTCTTACGAGATACTTCTTTTATGGTTACTAAAGTAGAGGAGACTAAAGGAACCCCTTATAGGAAATATTATTTAAAAGAATTATCTGATGCTTGATTTTATGTTCTTCATAGAACAATCATTTGATGTTTGCTAAGGAGGTAAAATTACTTTAAAACAACAATATTATGTGGATAAGACATCTTCCTGCTGATTATTATAAGCAGCAATCTGATTTTGATAATTTAGTTTTCTTGTGGAAAACTAATAATGTTTATGTTATGGATAATCATCTTGCTGCCGCTTGGTGTTGGATGCAAGAGTGTGAAGCAGATACAAGGTATAAT